>OLGY01000794.1_pt1 | contig 19472 bp, 20 predicted proteins | sample 1605951 | NCBI WGS metagenome assembly OLGY01 (sample SAMN03283280) | human gut metagenome | biome: human-associated habitat; material: feces | host: Homo sapiens | place: Peru | collected 2012
ATGTGTTCTGTTACCACATTCTTGTGGATAAAGATAAGGTGTCAAATTATCTGTTACTTGATAAGCATATTTTCCAAGAAGTGCTCCTTTGTTTCGATCGATATAGTTTTCTTCTGGACCATATCCATAATAATTTACTTCTTCCATATCTTTATATAATTGGAAGATAAGTCCAAATACAGGCATTTCAATTTCAGATGATACGGGTTGATAAGTCATGTCTACAATGATTTTACCATCACCATAGACTTCATAAACTAGATGAACCTTTTCATCTTGTAAATTAGGCAAATCATAAGCATATTCAATCTTGCAAGAAAAGTCTCCTTTTAAAATACCAACAAACTCACATTTTGCATATAGACTGGCAGTTAACCATTTACCATAGCGATAACCATATTTGTTTTCAACATCATTATTTGTAGCTGCTCTAAAGAAATTTGGTCTGACAGGTACTCTAATATATTCTTGTTGATGATATCTATAAGAAACCAAACCTTTTTGTTTTGAGAAAATGGCATTGAAATCTTTTCCAACAACGCCTATATTCAAATAGTCTTCAACGATATCTACGTGTTTTGTTGTATGAATGTTATGTGTTTTATTTTTTACTTCATAGATATATTGTTGTTGAGCGTATATTTCATGATTCTTTTTCAAATAGACTGTTACTGCACATTCTTGGTCTTGATCATTTATTTTAAATGGATTTTCAACAACAACTGATGATAATGGTTTACAATCTACTGTCATTGTTTTACTTTGAACAACATTACCATTGCATAACATATCCATTTGTAATTGATATTCATTTAAATCAGTAAATAAATAATTATTATTGATATGAATATCATTTTCATCTATTCTAAAATCTACATATTGATAACAGTATTTGACTTCTTGCATCTTTGGAGTATTTGTACGGTCTGCAAAAACAATACCGTTTCCACAGAAATCATAATCACTTGGTCTTTCACCAAAGTCCCCACCATAACATAATTTTCCATCATGGTACAATGCTTGATCGATGTAATCCCAGATAAAACCACCTTGATATAAGGAATATTTCTTTTCTAAATCAATATATTTGAATAATGCTCCATTACTGTTTCCCATAGAATGGGCGTATTCACATAAAATAAATGGTTTATCTTGATGTTCCTTTAAGTATTTTTCAACATCAACTGCAAAAGTATACATTTGACTTTCAATATCACTTGTTTCATTGTAACGACGATCATGTGAAAGCCCTTCATAATGAATCAAACGAGAAGTATCTTTTTGTTTCATAAACTTAGACATTTCATAAAGATTTTTACCACCATAAGATTCATTTCCTAATGACCAAATAATAATCGAAGGATGGTTTTTATCTCTTTCATACATGGAATTGGCACGATCTAAAATAATATCTAGCCATTCAGATTTATCATCTGGTATGATATGTGTTTTATCAAAAAGTTCACTCCAAGTTCCATGTGTTTCAAGATTGACTTCATCAATGACATAAAGACCATATTCATCGCATAAATCATAAACAAATGTTTGATTTGGATAATGACATGTACGTAAGGCATTGATATTATTAGCTTTCATATTCAAGATATCTTTTTTAGTATCTTCATAAGAAAGCGTTCTTCCTGTCTCAGCTGAAAATTCATGACGGTTTACACCATGAAAAACAATTCTTTTACCATTGATACACATGATACCATCAATAAGTTTAAATTCTCTAACACCTACATTGTATTGACTACATTCAACTAAACCCTTTTCATCCATGATTTCTACATATAATTGGTAAAGGTTTGGTTTTTCTGCTGACCATAAATGAGGATCATCGAATTCAAAATTGATTGGACTGAAACAATCTTTGCTTTCTTTTTGTCCAATAACTTCATCTTTATACTTTAAAGTATAGACTGCCTTAAATTTATCCTCTTTTTTTTCAATCATTGGCGTTACTTCAACAGTTGCATGATCATAATTTTCATTTAAATGTGTCAAAATCTTGATATCTTTTAAATGAACGTGTGGTACCATTTGAAGTTCAACATCTCTAAAGATACCTGAAAAACGCCAGAAATCTTGATCTTCTAACCAACTTCCACTGCTGAAACGATAAACATTAACAGCAATTTTGTTTTCTCCATTAACAATCAAATCTGTAATATTAAAACTTGAAGGTGTAAATGCGTCTTCACTGTAACCAACAAAAATTCCATTAATCCATAATGCCATAGCAGATTCTACACCATGGAAAGTAATATAAGTATCTACATTATCTTTGATTACTGAACTGTCAAAATAAGTGACGTAACTTCCAATTGGATTTTTATCAGGGATTTCTCCAGGAATGATTTGTTGTGTTCCTGACCAAGGATAGATTTGATTGACATACATTGGTTTTCCATAACCTTGTAATTGAATATGTCCCGGTACTTTGATTTCATCCCAGTTATCTACACAATAATCTTTATCAGAAAACTCTGGTATTAATTGATTAAATCCTGTTGCATAATGAAACTTCCAGCTCCCATTTAATGAATAATTGAAACTGCTTTGTTTTTCTTTTAATTCTTTAATACTTGCATATCTATGAATCGCTGCTGTTGCTCTTAAACGATTGACATTAAAAATCTTTGGATCTTTGACCCATTCATTGTTCATTTTCATTTCTCTTTCCTCCTGATAATATCATAAATGAGATAAAAAGAAATAGAAATGGAACAAAGTATAATATAGGGTAAAAAAGTATAAATATGTTTTTTATTCATTATATTTCTATCTATTTATGATATAAAAAGAAAGAAGTATAATAATTATAAGCTTATATTATATAAAGTATGGAGAATATCATGAATGAATTAGAAAACTTATTAAAAGATTTATATAAAATATCAGGTTTGAATATGTCTATATTTGATTTGAACCAAAATTTATTAGCTTCTTATCCTCATAAGAAATCAAAATTTTGTAATGAATTAGAAAAAAACAACAATGCTTTTCAACATTGTATTGATTGTGATTATAAAGCTATGGAACATGTCAAAAAAACGGGTGAACTTTATATTTATAAATGTCACTTTGGTTTAAATGAAGCAATTATGCCTCTTTATTCTTATGGAAGTTTAACTGGTTATTTAATGATGGGACAGGCCGTTATAGGAACATATAGAAATTATTCTGAAATCATTGAAAAATCTAAAGAATATTTTCAAGATAAAGAAATATTAAAAAAATATATCACAGAAATTACAATTTTAAACGAGGAACAAGTTTATGCTTTTGCGAATATTTGTGATGTGTGTGCAAAATACATTTCACTTACAAACCGTATCCAAGCAAAACATGATCATCTTGCCCAAGAAATCAAACACTATATCATCGCAAACTACAATAAACAAATTACAATTGAAGAATTATGTTCTTATTTTTTCTGTAGTCGTGGAACTTTACTTAATCATTTTAAGTCAAAATACAATACAACGATTCATCAATATCTCTTGGATTATCGTTTAAAAAAAGCCACAGAACTTCTTATAAATGATGAGTTAAATGTTAAAGAAATTGCCTATTTTTGTGGCTTTGAAGATCCTAATTATTTTTCTAAAGTATTTAAAAAAAGATACGGTCAATCTCCTCTAGAATTTAAAAATAATATAACTCAGTAAAAAAAGCCCTTAGATTTCTCTAAAGATCTTTTTTTACTTTATAATAATTTTATTCTACACCCAATTTTATAACCCATTCCCTAGAATTGAGTAAATTTAATTTTCATTGATTAATACTAACTATTTTGAATGTTGTCGTTCCCTGTTATTCACTGTATTTGAGTAGTTTTTGAAGTTTTAAGCTCCAAATAAACCCCAATATTCTTAAATCTACAAGATTAAATAATATTTAATGTTTGCAGTATCTTATCTACATCAGTAAACATTAGTTTTATCTCTTTTCTACTATATAAAGATATTAGTTTATTCGCTTTAGATTTCAAGTTGTGTTTTAACTTATTCGATAATTCAATAGGCTTTTTGGTATTTTTATCTATATATTTCTTTAAAATATTGTTCAGTAACTGGAAACATATTTTGTAACAAAAAAGCTTTCTTTTCTCCTAAAACATAACCAAATTCAATAGTATCGCAACGACCATATTTTTGAATGTTCTTATCGTATATTTTCTGATACTTTTCTACTTGATGAGAAAATGGTATTACCCAATAATAGTCACCTTAATCGATCTTGATAGCACAAAAAGCACCGTTCTAGTGCTAATGTTTAACATTTTTTGGGACATTTCCATTTTTGCTTGACACAGTTTGATACAGTATCCTCACTTATTTTATTTTCAAATTCCAATCCTTCAATCAACCAGTTGAGCTGTTGGGGTGTCATCATCAAAACGCCTGATTGCCTTTTAAACTTGAACTTTCCATTTTCAAGTCTTCTTGTAAAAAGCCAGAAGCCATTGGCTTCATAATAGAGCATCTTGATTCTATTACGTGAAGCATTGGTAAAAATAATCAGGCTATGATCCAAGACATTCATGTTGAACTGAGATGTAATGATCAAAGCAAGACCATCAATCTGTTTTCTCATGTCGCAAAACTGTTTGGCAACATAGATATTTTTGATTTCATCGGTATGAATGATCATAGCAGGTTCTCCAATAAAATCTTGAGATTTTGTTTAGAATAGGAAATAGGATGATGATCAATATCAAAATCAATAACATCATGACTCTTATCAATGATAACAGGAAGAAAAGTATTTTCTTATTCAAGAATCAAAGCCTTTTGTTTATAGAAGCTGGAAATACAAATATGATTGTCGTTACAATACTTTTTAATTGTCAAACCACTTTGTTTCTGTGCTTCGACAACTTCCTTCCATATGATCCTATTTTTGTCAAAACTATATTAAGACTTCTTTCCTAATAAATATGCCTCATTGTAAGCTTCTGATTCTTTTACTTCTCCTGGTAAATATGCCCCACTTCCATATATTACACCTTTAACTTTACAATTTGATAAACAATCAGTAAATCCTCTCATACTATCAATTGTTCTTTCCATCGCCTTTTGACTATCGGCTGCTGTAGCAATGAAATAAAAATCTTTATTTTTAATCTCTGTATATTTAGGAAGAGTGCGATCAATTAATGTTTTAAGTTGCCCATTCATTGAGTAAAAATATACTGGCGTAGCTAAAACAATAATATGAGCATTTAATATTTTTTCTAAAATATCTTCCATATCATCATTTTGAAAACAACGTTTATTTTTTTTACAATAATAACAAGCAATACAATGACTAATGTTTTTCTGATTTATATATATTTTCTCAATACTATATCCATTTTCTTTTGCACCATCTGCAAAACGGTCACAAAGAATATCGGAGTTACCGCCTATTCTTGGACTCGCAGATAAAATTAAGACTTTTTTCATATATGATCATCTCCTAAATCTTGGCCATTTGTTTTTATAACATTTTGATACCAATAAAAAGAATCTTTTCGTTTTCTTTGTAAACTTCCATTCCCTTCATCATCTTTATCTACATATATAAAACCATATCGCTTTTTCATTTCACCAGTTGAAGCAGCAATTAAATCAATACAGCCCCAAGGTGTATAACCTATCAAATCTACATGATCTATTTCAACAGCATCTTTCATTGCCTTGATATGTTCTCTGACATATTCAATACGATACAAATCATGAATAGAACCATCTTCTTCTACTTTATCTACTGCACCCATTCCATTTTCTACAATAAATAATGGTATTTGATAACGATCATACAATTCATTTAATGATGTTCTTAATCCAATAGGATCAATTTGCCATCCCCATTGCGTTTGTTTTAAATAAGGATTTTTACCACCACTTAAAACATTACCCTCTATATCTTCTACATTATCACCTACAATAGAAGAAAAATAATAACTAAACCCAATATAGTCCACTTTACCTTGTTTTAATATACTATCATCATTAGGTTCTTTTTTTATAGACACTTTGTATTTATCAAGTAAACTCATACAAGTATTAGAATAATATCCTCTTACTTGAATATCACCATAATAAAAAGTATTGAGCGTTCTTTCTCTTTTTAGTATTTGATCCTCTGGTGAGCAAGTCGCAGCATACATTAAAGGATATAACAACATACATCCAATTTTGAACTCTGGATTAATTTTATGCCCTGCTATAACTGCTTTTGCACTTGCTACCATCATATGATGTGAGGCTTGTAAAATTGTTTGATAACGTTCTTCATCATCTTTTAAAATAATTCCTGCTTGATGCCAAGGTCTGTCTGTTTCATTAGTTGCATTAATTTCATTAAATGTCATCCAATATTTAACCTTATCTTTATATCTTTCAAAAACAACACTTGCATACTTTTCAAAAAAATCAATAAGTTTTCTATTACGCCAAGAACCATATTTTTGAATTAAAGCAAGAGGAGTTTCGTAATGTGATAATGTGACAACTGGTTCAATTCCATATTTTAATAATTCATTAAATACATCGTCGTAAAATTGTAATCCTTCTTCATTAGGTATATCCTCATCACCATTAGGAAAAATTCTAGACCATGCAATAGACATTCTAAAACATTTAAATCCCATTTCAGCAAACAAAGCAATATCTTCTTTATAATGATGATAAAAATCAGTAGCAACATGAGAAGGATAATAAACATTTTCCATGACCACTTGGTCAATTTGTCTTTTAACTCCCCTTTTTCCTGCTCTTTCAACATCATTTAAACTTAGCCCTCTGCCACCTTCATTATATCCACCTTCGTATTGATTAGCAGCTGTTGCTCCACCCCATAAAAAACTATCTTTCATATTTCGTTTTTCCTTTCATATTTAAATTTCATAAAAAATGAGGAAAGCACGAATTCATTCGCACTTTCTTATTTTTTAATTATTACCTATTAATCCCAAATCCTTAAGCCAAGTTTCAACATCTTCTCTAGAATCAGGAACATTATTTCTTGAAATTGTGATTCCATCTTCAATAATATTTGCATTAGGCTGTAATTCTTTTATTGATTGAATTGTACTTGAAAAGCCACTTCCGCCATGAGTATTAAAAGGAATAATCGTTTTATTAGAAAAATCATACTCTTCAAAAAATGTATAAAGAGGCATTGGCATGTCACCCCACCAGTTTGGATAACCGATAAAAATTGTATCATACTGATCTAAATTATTAATATGAGTTGCTAATTCTGGTCTGGCATTCTTTGATAATTCTTCATCTGCCTGATCAACAAGAGCTTCATGTGTTGTTGGATAATTTTGTACTGTCTTAATTTCAAATAAATCTCCATCAGTATTATCTTGAATAATACTAGCAATATATTCAGTTGCACCTAATACATCACCATCATCAACAACTCTAGATGCTGACGATGATGCATCAGTACCATCTGTTTCTGGTAATGTAAAATATGCAATAAGAATTTTATTTGCCTGAACTGTTTGAGTTGATTGATTGTCATCAGTATTATTCGAATTATCGTTTTGATTAGGTCTCATGTCTTCTTGGGAACATCCAACCACTATCAAACACATAACAAAAGTAAGACATATTTTAAAAAATTTTTTCATGGTTTTACCCTCCTTATTTTATATCAAATTTATTCAATTGACTGTCAACAATATACTTTTCTTTTAACTTCAACCAAATCTTAGCTTCTTCACTACGAAGATGATTTTGAAAAGATTCTTCATCTTCCCAAATATCGGTCAAATAAACAATATCTTGTTCTAGAACAGAAACTGAAAACCAAAAACAAATATTTCCTTTTAATTGTCTCAATCCCTTTTCAATTTGACTTTCATTTAATTCTTGGATAAAGTGATATATTTTATTTTCCTTAACTTGATAACGATTCGTACATATAATCATATTTTCACCTATAATTGATTAGCAAAAACGGCACTTAGTCCACCATCAACTTTTAATTCCACACCCGTAATATAACTGCTTTCATCACTTGCTAGAAAAATAATCGCATCACTTGTATCTTTGACATTTCCTATTCGCCCTAATGGTGTTAAACTTGCACGATATTGTTGACGTTCTTGCTCTTCTTTTTCACTTCTGCCAAGTTCTCCTGTTGCCGCAGCAGTTGGAATAATTCCTGGGCTAACAGCATTAATACGAATTCTTTTTTCTTGTAAATCTTTTGTCCAGCTATAAATAAATGATCTGACTGCAGCTTTACTTGCAGCATATAAAGAGAAATCCGGTAATCCTAAATCACTTGTAATAGATGTATTTAAAATAATAGATCCACCCTCACTTAATATTGGCAACATTGATTGAACTGTAAATATAGTTCCTTTGACATTGATATTAAAAGTCCAATCAATATCTTCTTCTGTTAAATCTTCTAAAGATACATATTTTCCTACACCAGCATTCGCAAAAATAACATCTACATGCCCATGTTGTTGTTTAATCACTTCACATACACGATCCATATCTTTTTTAGAACTAGAATCTGCTGTAATTGTAAACACTTGATTTTCAAAACACTCTAAAGCTGATTCAAGTCTTTTTGTATTCCTTCCAGTAATATAAACAATAGCTCCTTCTTCACTCATTTTCTTTGCTGCATCTAATCCAATACCAGAACTCCCACCAGTGACTAAAACAACTTTATTTTGTAATCGATTCATGAATATTTCCTCCTTTTTCATAAAAATAAATTGGATGACTATAATAAATATGAATATCTGCTTGATTTTGATTCATATAGTCTTTGATTAAACTAACTAACAAGTCAATTTGATAATTACAGATTTCTAATACAAAAATTATTTTATCGTTGTTATCTTTAAACAAAGAGAACTTATACTGATTCACCTCTAGGATATGTCTTAATCTTTCATCATCCTTTCGACTCATTTCTATAAACATTTTTTCCATCTTTCATCTCTCCTTTTGGTTATCTTTTACACTTAATATTTTAACTTTTTTATGATGAATAAGAAGTCTCGATAAGTTTATCAGTACAAACCTATAGTTTATAGTCACAAAAAAAGAATATCCTTTCACAGATATTCTTCATAACTATTTTAAAGTTTTAATAACCTTAGCAGGGTTGCCTCCTACTACACTATATGGTGGGACATCTTTTGTAACAACTGCTCCTCCTGCTACAATAGCACCTTCACCAATTGTGACACCTGGCATAATAGCCGCTCTCATACCAATCCAGGCATTCTTTTTGATGGTAACAGTTTTACCTAAAAGGATATATAGATTATCTAAATCATGGTTCACTGTTGCGATGGCTACTTCTGGACCAATCATGACATTATCTTCAATGACAACACCACCACATGCTGTTAAAGTTAATCCTTGATTGATGATGACATTTTTTCCAATCGTAACTTGTTTAGCATAATCGATTTGCATTGGTGGTGTTAAACGAACAGAACTATCAATACGATTTTCAAATAAATCCATCATCAAATCTTGAATCTTTGTATCTGTTGGATCACTCATATTGATTTTCCAACATAATTGACGACTTCTTGCACTTTCTACTTGACATAAACTGCTATATTCTGGTTCTTCTAAAATATTGACCGGTTGCCCACTTTTTAATTTTTCAAAAATGTTCATTTGATGTTCTCCTTTGTATTTTCTAAAATTTTGATAAGTTCCTTGACTTGATATGAAGGATGAGGCGAATACATAATGCCAAATGGTGTTGTATAGTTCCAACGCACCGGTAAGATTTTCAATAATGGATGAGCATTTTTCCAGTGTTGACAAGCAACAATTAAGCTTTGGCTTGTTTCACATCGATTAAATATTTCTAAGTTATAAAAAGTGAAATCTTCAATTTGAATATCACGATACTCTAATAACTCATCACGTAAACGATCAAATATTTCACTCCATCCTCTTCGAATCATTAAGAGATTTTGACCAAAAAGATCTTCTATTTCCAAATATTCCTTTTGTGCTAAAGGATGGTCTATTGATAACCCAATGCATAAATTTTCTTCATATAACTGATAAGCTTGACAATGATGTCTTTTTAATAAATTAGGACTATATATCCCTGCAACAATATCAATATTTTCACCAAGATTTTGTAAAATTTCTCTTGCGTTTTCTGGTGTATTTTCAAAGGAAATAAATCTAAATTTAAGTTCTGAATTGTTTTTATGAATTTGAGGTAATAAATCTAAAATACATTGACTTGGTGTGGTAATTGATGTTCCTACACGTATCAAATATTTATGTTTACCTTCTGCTTGTTTTGCACGTTCAATAGAATCTTTTGTATATTGAATAATGTATTTCGCATCATGATAAATAGATTCACCTGCTTTTGTTAAAATAATGCCACGATGTGTACGATTTAATAAAGTGATTTCTAAACTATCTTCTAAAGAATTGATTTGTTTAATAATAGCAGTAGGTGAAATATATAACTTTTCTGCAGCTTTAGAAAAACTCCCTTCATCTGCAACAACTATAAACGTTTCTAATTGAGGGTTATACATTTCCATCACACCTTTCTACTTATCAGTATAACAAAGTCTAAAATCTAAATATAGTCTTTTTCATCATTAAAAGTGAGTTTCATCAATATCTAATGCATCTAATGCAGCATTGATATCATTCATTTCTTGTGCTGTTAATTCAATATCAGCTCCACCTAAATTTTCTTCTAAACGATGTATTTTTCTTGTCCCTGGAATAGGTACAATCCAAGGTTTTTGAGTAATTTCCCATGCTAATACAACTTGTGCACTTGTGGCATTTTTCTTATCAGCGATTTCTTTTAATAAATCAAGCAATGCTTGGTTTTTTTCCATCACTTCTGGTTTAAATCTTCCCATAGTGTTTCTGAAATCACCTTCTTCATATTTTGTATTAGCAGTATACTTTCCGCTTAAAAATCCATTACCAAGTGGTGAATAAGCAACAAACCCTACACCTAATTGTTCACAAACATCAAAGATTTCTTTTTCAGGTTCTCTATATACCATGGAATATTGGTTTTCAATACATGTTACTGGACAGACTGCATGTGCTCTTTTTAAATAATCGAGTGGTGCATTTGATAATCCCCAATGTTTGATTTTTCCTTCTGCAATCAGTTCTTTCATGACACCTGCCACAACTTCAGGTTCAACACTAGGATCAACACGATGTTGATAATACAAATCAATGTAATCAACACCTAGTCTTTTTAATGATCCTTCTAATTGTTCTCTAATAGAATCAGGTTGACTATTTAATACATTTTGTGGTTTCCCATCTACTAATTCTTGTCCTAAAATTCCAAATTTAGTTGCAATCTTAACACTTTCTCTTGGAAAAACAGATAATGCTTTTCCTAATAAAACTTCATTACCTTCTCCATAAACAACAGCCGTATCAAAGAAATTACATCCCTTTTCAACAGCATGTCTAATCAATTGAATCATTTCCTCACGATCAGCAGGTGCCCCATATGCATGATCCATTCCCATACATCCTAAACCAATAGCTGATACTTCTAATCCTTGTCCTAAAATTCTTGTTTTCATTTTCAAATCCTCCTTGTTTTATCTTGACAATCTCATTGTACTTTATTTTTTTAAAATAAGAAGTTCCTATCAGTTAAAGAGTTTAAACCTATTGGTTTAAACTCTTGCTTTATAACTCTTTTCTAGCTTCCTATATTGTTAAGTAAACAATTCTAATAACCTATACTTGAGAGCCATTCATTCACTTTTGATTCAGAAGAATCCATATCATTTCTTGAAATTTCAAAGCCATTTGTAATCACCCAAGCATCTGGTAATTTATCTTGAATTGTTGAAGGTGTTCCAGCTATACCTGAACCACCATGTGTACAAAATGGAATAATTGTTTTCCCATCAAAATTATTGTTTTCTAAGAATGTATTGATAATTGGTGGTAAATCTGCATTCCAAATTGGATAACCTATAAAGATCACATCGTATGAACTAATATCAATAGGATCTTTGATTTCTGGTCTTTCATCGTTATCCATTTCATCAGCCGCACGTTCTAACAAATCATCATGATTTGTTGGATATGTATCTACTGGTTCTAAGCGATATACTTCAGAATCTATTTTTTCACCAATTAGATTTGCAATGTATTGTGTATTCCCTAACACTTCCCCATCTACCACATGAACAGAATTATCTTCATCTCTTGTCATATTATCTGGCGAATCTGTTTCTGGAACAGAGAAATATACAACTAATGAATTGCCATCTTCATTTATATCATTTGTGTTTTGATCTCCATTATTTTCCACGTTTTCTAAAACATTTGCGTTTTCATTAGGGCTCATATCCTTTGTACTTGTTCCAAAATATACAAGTCCTACTAATATAAGTACAATGCAGCCAACTATAATACTAATCATTTTCTTCATTTTTTATTCTTCTTCCTATTTTTAACATCAACAACTGATAAACTCCATATCCAATCATGACAAACATGATAAATATTCCAATATAATCAATAATTGAAATAATGATACTTTCTTCAAAATGAAGTGGATATATTAATTGTAATTGTAACTTTGCTAGAAATTCTCTTTTGAAAAAGCCGCGAATTCCGAACAAAACACTAAACAAAATCAGAAAAACATTTAAGATTATCTTATTTTCTCTTTTCATTCTCACTACCGTATTGTAATGAATTCCAAGATGAAAGGCACATAATATATACATCATATAAGAAGATATGATATGTAACATTCTTCCAAGAGAATCATTATGAAATCCTGCAAATACCAAGAACTTTTGCGATATCATAAATGCACTACAAATCATAATTAACAAAAAGATTACTAAGCTGAGATCGACAATAAAATATACCAATCTAATTTTCGTATAGTTACCTTTCCACAGATTTTTATAAAAATTTAGATTTAAAATTTGATGAACCACAAATAAGATGATAGTTAAGATACCTGCAAGTTCATGGATCAAGTTTCCTGTTTGACTGACACACATAAGAATAATCAGCAAGATTGCCATAGATACATCTACACTCATTTTTAACTTCTTCATATTACTTTGCCAATCCATTTGTATTTAAATAGTCTTGAATACCATCTATGTTAGAAGAATTCACAAACAATCCATCATGAACAGTTGCTCCTTTCGCAATTTCACGAATAAAGTCCATAGAGTTTTCAAACTGTTCTGTGTCCATTGATGCTGATTGTGTAAATGGATAAATATTCTTATCTGTCAAATCGTAGTTTTCTAAAAATGTGCCAATGATCATGGGTGCAGTATGCCACCAAATTGGATAACCGATTAAAATCGTATCATATTCATCTATGGAAGCAGGCAAATTTGCAATTTCTGGTCTTTGATTTTCATCACGTTCTACTTTCGCAATATCCCCTGTTTCATTATAATCTTCTGGATATGCATTCAGTGGTTCAATCTCAAATACATCTCCACCAGTTTGTTGGGCAATATATTCTGCCATTTCTTTTGTGTTTCCTGACCATGAAAAATAAGCGACTAATACATTTCCATCACTTTCTGTTTGTTGTGTTACTTGTGATTCTTCTTTTGTCTGTGTTTCTTTTTCTTCTAGAGTCTTTGAACAAGCTGTTAAATTTAGTATCATAAGCATTGCAAATACAAGTGAAGTAATTTTTTTCATCATAATCTATCCCTTTCCTTTCAGCTTTTTACATACATTCCATTAAAATATGATAAATGTCATCTTTTGTTAGAATTTTCGGATTTGTTTGAATTATATTTGTCGTATCTGCGACTTCTCTTAATAATTCTGGAGTAATCTCTATAGCAGACTTCAATTCCTTTAGCCTTGTTGGTAGTCCACATTTTTTAATGAAACGTTCTAATGCATCTAATCCTTTTTCGGCACTATCTTCATGAAATACAACTTCAGCTAATTTTGTTAGTTTTTCTCTTGCATGATTTAAAATATAACGATAGTACACAGGTTGTATTACTGCTAGTCCTTGTCCATGATTACAATCTGTATAAGCGGCAAGTTGATGTTCAATTTGATGAACTTGGAAATCAGTCTGACGACCACACTTTAAGATACCATTTTCTGCCATCGCAGAATCCCACATTAGATTTCCTCTTGCTTGTTCATCATTGATATCGATTAGTAATCGATGGATGTTCTCAACTGTATTTTTCATAATTGATAAGGCTACATCATCGGATACATTATCTTGATCACTATTTCCAAAATACGTTTCCATTGCATGACTTAATGTATCAAATGCACCTGATAATACTTGCCTATGAGGAACGCTCATTGTATAAGTTGGATCAAGAACAGCGAAGGTTGGTGTAGTAGCAAAAATTCCACCTTTCCATTTCTTTTCTTCATGTGTAATTACTGCTCCACCATTCATTTCAGCACCTGTTCCTGATGCAGTAACAATAGCTCCCATTGGAATACCATCTATTGGAAACTTTCCTTTGACATATTCCATTTCCCAAATATCTTCATCTAGTAAAGACTGTGCTGAAATCACTTTACAGCAATCAATCACACTACCACCACCTACAGCTAAAATAAAACCTACATCGTTTTCTTTTACAAGTTTTACACCTTCTTGTACTTTCTTGTAAGTCGGGTTTGACATAATTCCCGAAAATTCAATCACTATTTTATTACTTTTTTCTAATAATCTTACAATTTCTGCATAGATACCATTTTTCTTAATTGATCCTCCACCATAAGCAAGAAGAACTTTTTCTCCATATTTATTTAATTCTTGTGTGAGTGCATCTTTAGCACTTTCCTTTCCAAAATATACTTTTGTTGAGTAAGCATATGTAAATTTATTCATTGTATACCCTCCTATTTTTAGCGAATAAAATTTGTTAATACTTTGTTGTTATCTGGATGCCCAATTCCTTATTTTTTTCCAAACTCAATACATGTTAACATCCAAGCCATATTTTTTCCTAAGTTGTCCATCGTCATTAGAACTTCTTTCACTTCTTCAGGCTGAGCACCATAAACATGGTTCCAATACATTGAAGAAATAACTGGCATGGAACAAATCGTAAAATATTTATTTATTATATCAAATGATGCTGTTGTTCCCGCACGTCTTGTTGATAATGCAGCAGCTGCTAGCTTATAAGCAAATGCATATCCTCCTGAGTAAAATACTCGATCCATAAAAGTTAATAATCTGCCACTTGGATGGGCAAAATATACTGGAGAACCAAAGATAAAGCCGTCTGCTTCTTTTGCCTTTTCGATAAATCAATTAACAATATCATCAAAATACATTTTCCGGTTTCCTTACATGTTCGGCATGCAATACAGTATGGAATGGCTTTTGTACCAATAAAAAACATTTCTATTTCAATTCCTTCTTCTAATGATCTTTACACCTCTTTTAAACCAATATTTGTACAACCTCCTTTTTGTGAACTTCCATTAACTAACAATACTTTCATCTCTTCAATCAACTCCTCTCACTTGTAAATTCTTGTAATTCTTGTTACAATTCGATTGTTACTTCCGATTTATATAACCGATTATAAATTTCGGTTGTTACTATCGGTCAATAGTTTTTTTGAAAAAGTTTATTTTTTTTCTTATGATTGGAGGAGATTTATATTTATACTATGATGCAGGTTTGCAGAAAACTTGATATGACTTATCAAACTCTAAAATATTATTGTAATGAGGGCTTAGTGCCTAATGTAAAACGTGATGCAAATAATCGACGAGTTTTTGATGAACACGATGTAAAATGGATTGAAGATTTGACTTGTTTAAAAAAATGTGGCATGAGTATTCAAGAAATGAAAGATTATCTTGAATTATGTTTACAGGGGGAAGCAACCATTTTGCCTAGAAAAGAAGTGCTTGCAAAGAAAAGAAAAGCTTTAGAAGAATCAATCAAGGAATTAGAGGACAGTGTTGATTATATTGATTGGAAACAAAACTTTTACGATGAAATACTTTCTGGAAAGCGTCCTTATGTTAGTAATTTAATTAGAAAAGTAAAGTGATTATATTCAAAAACAATAATGACCCCTTAAATTTAATATAATAAAAGAATTGAGTCATTAAGTTAAGTCATGTACTCAATTCTTTTATAGATATATAATTTTATTATAGTATTTTATTTATTCAAAGGATTGGCAAACACAACACCTTTACATATTGATCTAAACTGATCAAGTGTATAGGTCGCTGTATGCCAGTCCTTTTTTGCTTGGGCAAATGTATTTGTCACACCATCAAGATTACCTTCCTGTATCGTAATGTTTGTACCGTTCCAGCTTACGACAATACCGAAATGATTTCTTCCTATACAGGAAAATACTGCACCTACTTCAGGTGTAACAGAACGTTTGAACTTATCAGGGTGTGTTTTTAATAACTGGTCTACACATTTCCAGCAATCATCAATAAAGCCCGGTGAATAGCCATACATTTCATAGAATCTCCCCCCCCATGCAAACCAAGTGCATTGACCATATAAGCCAACCTGTGCATAGGGGCTCTTTGTTTGCCACGCTTCCACATTATTGAAGTTAGGTTTAAGTCCTCCTCTAAATGCAACACCTATATATCGCATAACATGAGGTACATATTCAGGATCACCATAAGTTGTCCAGCCTAGTTCATCTTTTTTCATATCCGAAAATACCTTTGCATTGGCTTTGGTATAACCACCAAAAATTGTTACTGCCCATGAAATGTAGCCACCACCATAGTTATATCCTTGTAATGCCAGAGATATATGGTCTATATCAAATGAATCTTCGACCACTGCCGACTTGAAACACCAAATATTTGAGTTACAGCTCTTAAAGAAACACTTTTAATACCAGCAGTCTCTTCTATGTATTCTTTGATTGCCTCATAAAGTACGTTTACTGGCTGCTTACTATGCTCATAGCTTTTTTTAATATTTCAACGGCATCTTTCAGATCTCTGTTTTCTTTTTTTAAACGAGCAAGTTCTTTTGTGTCACTAAACTGTTTACACCATCTATGAATTGAGCTGTTGGAAATTCCCAAGTTTTTAGCTACTTGTTCAAAAGTTAATTCAGGATGATATTTTCTATATTGAACTGCATCCAATTTAAATTGTTTATCTATCCCTTCTTTCCCTGCCTACCTCTTTTTCTTATTTTAGATGAGTATTCTTTTCAAAATTTTTCAATTCATTTTTTAGACATTATTTATATTTAACTGGTACTTTTTCTTGACGTAGTACCACCTAACTATCTTAGAGAATCTACTATCGAAACCATGCGAAGTATTGTAGAAGCAAAAATTCTTCCAGACATTGGGCATATTAAACTTGGTGATTTCTCACCAAATAGAATTACCATGTTTCTTTATAATGCTGCAATATACAAAGATAAAGATGGTAATTCTATAAAACCTACTAAACACTATAAAGATTCATATACTCAATTGATATTCTCCAAACTGCACTCACTTTTTGATGTTGCAGTTAAACAGGGCTGGATAAAAGATAACCTTTGTACCAACGCTATTAAACCAAAAAGAAACAAATCTAAAAAAATTAAACCTTTAGAAATTGATCAAATTAAAGATTTACTAAAAAGAAGTGAAGATTTTTGTACTTATAATGCAGTTATCCATTTTCAACTATATACAGGAATGAGAATAGGAGAAACATTAGCACTTACATGGGATGACATTGATTTTGATCAACGAACTATTCATATCAACAAAACTGTTAATTTTGTAAAGGGTGAATTTAAAATCGGTCCACCAAAAACAGAAAATAGTTACAGAGTGTTAGGAATGAATGAAACAGTTTATCAACTTCTTAAACAAGTAAAAGAAAATCAAGATAAGATGAAAAACAATTTGAAAGATGTTTGGCAGAATTTGAATTTAGTATTTACTCAAGATACGGGTGGCTATATTCAAAAAGCTAATTTCAATAATCGCTTAAACTCATTAAAAAAAGGAACAAACTATGAAGACATCACCGTTCATTCCTTACGCCATTCAAATGTAACTTTACTGCTTTTAAATGGTGTTGACATAAAAATAGTTTACGCTCATTTAGGACATAACGATATCAGTACAACAGCTGATATATATGCTGATGTTTTAAAATCTCAGTAACAAAAAGTAGCATAAATCATTGAATTTAACCTTGTAGACTACTAAAACGTTTATTTTAAACGAAAAATAAGCGACAAATATAAATCAATTACAAAAAAACGTTGATAAAATCAACGTTTTTTGACTTTTTGTTTTATTCAACCCCAATAATAAATGAATAAACAGGTTGTTTTCCTTCGATAATATCTACTTCTGCATCAAAATTATCTTCAATGTAGCTTTCGATTTCTTCTACTTCTTCATCAACAACATCCTCACCAACAAGTAAAGTGATTAATTCAGAATCTTCATCTACTAATTTTTCTAAACATACTTTTAAAGCATCTAATTTATTTGGTTTACATGCAACGATATCTTTTTCAACTAAAGCCATGTAATCATTTGCTTTAATTTCAACACCTTCGATGTTTGTGTCTTTAATCGCAAATGTTACTTGTCCAGTTTTAACATTAGCAACGGCATCTTCCATTTCAGCAATATTGTCTTCTAAAGATACTTCTGGGTTATACATAACACATGCTGATAAACCTTGTGGAATTGTTTTTGTTGGAATAACAATCACATTTACTTCATCTTCTAAAATTGTTGCTGTTTGTTGAGCAGTCATCACAATATTAGAGTTATTTGGTAAAATAATTACATTTTTAGCATTTACTTCTTTAACTGCCGCAACCATGTCTTCAGTAGATGGGTTCATTGTTTGTCCACCACTAACAACATAATCACAATGCAATTCTAAGAAAGCATCTTCTACACCTTGTCCAGCACAAACAGAAATGATTGCTGTTTCTTTAGCTTCTTGTTTAGGTTGAGGATTTTTATCATCAACACCAACGATACTTCCTTGACTTGCAGCAGCATTTTGTAGATTATTTGCTTGTTCTTGCATATTTTCAATTTTTAATTTAACAAATTCACCAAATCTTTGTGCTAAGTTTAAAGCTTCACCTGGTTTTAATGTATGTACGTGTACTTTAACGATCTCTTCATCTTGTACAACGACAATACTGTTTCCTGGAATTCTTTCTAATTCTTTCTTTAATTGGTTTTCTGAGAATTTATCAATTAATGAAGGTTCAAGACGAACAATAAATTCTGTACAGTATCCATACCCTTCTTCACCTGATTCTAATTCAGTTCCTGCATTTACTTGACCTTCTGATTTAATATCAACAAAATCAACACGGTCTCCTGTTAAAGCAGCCATAAATCCAGTTAAAACAAGTAATAAACCAGCTCCTCCACTATCGACAACACCTACTTCTTTTAATACTGGAAGTAATTCAGGTGTTCTTTCTAATGA
>OLGY01000796.1_pt1 | contig 19468 bp, 15 predicted proteins | sample 1605951 | NCBI WGS metagenome assembly OLGY01 (sample SAMN03283280) | human gut metagenome | biome: human-associated habitat; material: feces | host: Homo sapiens | place: Peru | collected 2012
AGTAACTGATAACCAGTAAACTTTCCTCATTCTTCTCTCAAACACTTTTTATATGCACTTTCCATAAAGAAAAAGGTGCATAGCTTCATCGCTATGCACCCACACAAATATATCTATTTTTATTTTGCAACGATTGTTATTCTACTACCCTTGAGACGAGCAGCCTTACAGGTAAGTTGCAATGAAGTCGGTTTATGGCTGCTCTGCAAGATAACCTGAGCTAAACCATTAAAGGCAGGAATTTGGAAGTTATGACAATCCATTTCATTAGGATGATCACTTCCTAAATAAGCAGGATCACCATTACCCACACCTAAGATTCTACCATCTCCTGAGAGCGATAAATTCAGCAGCTGACAGGCATCTGGAACCATTCTGCCTTTACGGTCTTGAATTTCTATCGTTATAACAGCCACGTCACGTCCATCAGCTTGAATACTTGAGCGTTCTGTCTTCATTACGATTTGATAAGGTGCTTGCGTTGTCTCGATGGTTTTGACAAGAATTCGCTTTCCGTTCTTATATCCCACTGCCGTTAACTTGCCTGGCTGATAAACGACATTCCACTTCAGATGACCGTTCTTAGGCATCTGCTTTTTAGTAGTACTTTTACCGTTTACAAACAATTCCACCTCGTCACAATTGCTATAAGCGAAGATGCTAACCTCCTTACCCTCATGACCTTGCAGATTCCAATGTGGAAAGATATGTAGCACAGGCGTTTCTGTCCAAACCGACTTGAGATACCAAGCTTCATCCTTCATAAACCCACAGTAGTCAAGTATACCAAACTCAGACTCATGAGCAGGATATTTCAACGGATTAGGTTCACCACGATAGTCAAAGCCTGTCCAATAAAACAAACCAGCAGCCCATGGTCTTTCGCTATAGAACTTCCAACCTCGCTCTATCACATTCTCTACACCAGGAATAGTCCCCATATTGAGACTTTTCATCCGCCCCTCCGATTTAGGCAGATCAAAATAGACACCACGTGTTCCGCAACCAGAGGTTTCTTCTGTTCCCACGATCTTCCAGTCAGGATGAGCCTTTTTACGATTATCTACATCGTTTTGAATGATGTAGTTGAAGCCCACGACATCCAGGCCTTTGATGAGCTCAGAACCGCCTGCATTAGCCATAGTAGAAGGACGTGTAGGATCCATGAGGCGAGTATATTCGCGCATGGCTTGAGCTATCCTCATTCCTTGGACAGAGTTTTCCATTCCCCACTCCTCGTTGCCATCGCTCCATAGGATGATAGAAGGATGGTTTCTGTCGCGCTTAATCATATTTTCTAACAGGCGCAAGTGTTCGCCATTAATACCGCTCAGTCGGTTTTCGTTGATAACGAGAATGCCTTCCCTATCGCAAATATCCAGTAAAGCAGGTGTCATGGGATGATGAGAAGAACGATAGGCGTTGCATCCTAACTCTTTCAGTTTCTTGATGCGCCATTCCATCAAAGCCTCGGGCAAAGCCGTGCCCACCCCCGCATGATCTTGGTGCATATTGACGCCCTTTAGCTTTACTTGCTTACCATTGAGCAAGAAGCCACGCTCAGCGTCAAAGGCAATGTCGCGAATGCCCGTAGTGCTTTCATAGACATCCTCCACTACCCCATCCACCTTGATGATGGTCTTCATCTTATATATATAGGGATCATCAGTCGACCATAGATGAGGATTGTCGAGTGTAAGGGTTTGTTCACATTCGGCTGTTTCCTTGGCATTAAGAGCCATTTTTATAGTCTTAGCCTCGCCTACGGTTCTACCTTGCGCATCAATTAGTAGCTGATCGATGGTGCATGTTTGCGCTTTCAAGGCATGATTGTTTACCTCCGTTTTGACATGAATGGTCGAGGTCTTGTAAGGAGCTTTCAGCTGGGCGAAAACAAAGGTTCCGAAGGGCGTTACACTGACAGAAGAACTCTTGAGGAGCCAAGCATCGCGATAAATACCAGCCCCCTCATAATACCAGCCTTCTTCGAGCGTAGCATCAGCACGCACACAAATGAAGTTGTCGCCGCCGTAATTGACATATTCCGTCACATCATACACCTGAGTGGCGTAGCCGCTGGGCTCTATGCCCATATAGAAGCCGTTGAACCATACTTGTGCGTTGCGGAAAATACCATCAAACTGCAGAGCAAGGTGCTTGCCTAAGTCGCTTTGTGGAATGTGAATTTTCTTACGATACCATCCCACACTGGTTTCGGGATATTTGTAGCCCACGGTCTTGTATCCATGCGAGTGACTGGCTTCTGGAGCATAAGGTAGTGTGCAAACCCAGTCGTGCGGAATACGAACCTCCTGCCAAGTGGAATCATTGAATTTTGCTGCGTAAGGCCCTTCGTTGTGGATAGAATTGGCTTTGGTAAAATAGTTGAAATACTCCGTACCGCAACCAAAGTCTTTGACAGGGTCAGCTGCATTTCCCAAAGCAAATTTCCAGCCTTCGTTAAGGCGCACCTTCTCTCGAACATTCTCTGACTGTGCAGAATTAGTTTGCAGACACATGACTGCAAACAAGAAAACAAAAAACTTTTTCATCAATTTATTAGGTTAGGTTTGGTTTATCTTATTTTTTAGGAGTTAAAGGAGTTAAGGAGTTATCGCTCCCTACGGTCGCTGAGGAGTTAAGACAATAGTTTTTTTGGAGCGTAGTTTCAAGCAGTAAGACATAAGTCTATCATATTTTTAGGAGTTATCGCTCCCTACGGTCGCTGAGGAGTTAAGACAATAGTCTTTTGGAGCGTAGTTTTAAGCAGTAAGACATAAGTCTTAACTCCTTACTATACCTCCTCCATAATCTCCTTCATCTCCTTGCGATTTTTCTCGTTGCGTGGGCAGTCGTCGGCAATATGCCCGATGGGAATGATGACAACAGCCTCAAAACCCTCCTTAGGGAAGAGTTCTTTGAGCATCGAACTGTCGTAAGCACAAACCCAGCAAGTGCCTAAGCCTCTTTCTGTAGCAGCCAGGCAGAGATGTTCGGTAGCAATGGCTACATCGATGTCACCATGGGGCTTGTTGTCATATTTGCGCACCCAGTTCTCCTCCACATTCTTCATGCCAACGATGTACATGGGAGCCGTCTTAAACCACTCTCTGTCATAACAAACTCTGAGTTGAGCCTTGGCTTCCTCCGAGCGCACTATCAACCACTTCCAGGGTTGACGATTGCATGCAGAAGGCGCCAGTCGCACACACTCCATTACGTAAGCTAAGTCTTCTTCGCTTACCGGTTCGGTTGTAAACTTGCGAGCAGAGAATCGCTCACGGGCTAATGATAAAATATCTTTCATAATCTTCAACTTTATTTGTTCTGTGCAGATCATGATAAGTCTTCTTTTCCGTTACTATTCCTATAAAAATAAAATAAGTTTTTCTTTTACTATTCTTATAACGAAAAGCCCCTAATCGGTTGCTTAAGGCTTATCACTCCCCCATTATATTCTATTAAGACATAGCAAAAATACAAAATATCCCTCAAAAGCCCAAAACTTTTGAGGGATATTAACAGAAAAAGATGAGTCACAAGAAGTTATTGATTATTTTTCGTTTTCGAACAACTTGTCTTTTGGAGTTATCTGCGAAGGAGTACCTACTTTTCCACCGATGTGACAAGTGCCCATATTGACACCGATTACGTTTTCAAAGCTGAGCCCTATCTTAGCCTTCTTGACCTCTATTTGTTCGATAGAAACGTTGGTAATAGGCTTACTCTCTGTACCTTGCAGCACAATGGCAGCAGCTTTCGCCACGTTGCACTTCACCCCATCGACAAAGATATTTCTGACGGTCGAAAAATGATGATTACCGAGTCCTTCACCAGCATAGCGACTGGTGACATAAAACAAGTCCTCTACCTCATCGAATTCACAGTTTTTGACAAATACATTCTCAACAAATCCACCCCGATCGGGATTTGTCTTGATAAAAATACCTCGCTTGCAATAACCAGCAGTATGACAGTTTTCTACGATAATATTTCTCACCCCTGCCGACATTTCGCTTCCTATCACCACGCCATGAAGTCCCTTGAAACGGCAGTTGCGTATAATCACATTCTCGGAAGGCATTTCAGCTTCCCAACCATCGTTGTCACGACCACTCTTGATAGCCACATTGTCATCGCCGTTGTTAAATTCCACGCCCTCTATCAAGACATTGCGTGAGCACTCGGGGTCGATGCCGTCATTATTAGCGAGTTTAGCATCATAGCGTAGATTGCGACAAATGATGTTCTCACTTTTCAGGAGATGGATGCACCAGAAAGGAGAGTTGGTAATCTTCACACCCTCTATGGTAATATTCTTGCAATTATATAATTGGATGAGCTGTGGACGAAGCCAGTGCCCGTCACCGAAATGTCGTTCTTTTACAGGCACCGCCTCATGATTCATCTTGCGACTCAACTTCTTACATTCCTGTTGCTTGGAGCGCCACGTAGCAAATGTAGCCGTAGCATTTCCGTCAATAGTACCTTCTCCCACTATCGCAACATCATGACAGCCCCAGGCATAGATAAATGGAGAATAGTTGTATAGGAATGTACCCTCCCAGCTGGTATTCACAACAGGATAATACTTCGCCTCAGGAGCAAACTTGAGAGTAGCACCTTTCTGCAATTCCAGGCAGACATGGTCGGAAAGCACGATGGGACCCTGTATGTAATAAGTGCCTGCTGGCACCACGATCTTAGCACCCTTCATCGCAGTAGCCTTCTTGATAGCTTTGGCAAAGGCAGCGCGACAATCGGTCTTCCCGTCATTCTTTGCACCAAACTTACGAATCAGTAGCATTTTTTGCGCTATCTTAGCACCTGAAATATGGGCAAGAATACTGTCACGAAGATGTACTCTCTTCGCTTCTATTGAGGAAACCAACGGCATTGAGATGTTGCTCGCTTCGTTATTTGCCGAATAAATGTTGTTTCCTGTTTTTGCTTGTGTCGACAGGCAACTTGCCATATAGGCAGTTACCCATAAAAGTGTTTTGATTTTCACTATATATATGTTTTGATGTTGATTCCTGGAGTTATTGCTCCCTATGGTCGCTGAGGAGTTAAGACAATAGTTTTTTTGGCGTAGTTTTAAGCAGCAAGACATCCGTCTTAACTCTTTTAACTCCTCCTAAGAGACAGCCGTCTTAACTCTTTATCTATTGCGATGTTTCATGTACCAGGGATGCACCAGGAAGTTGTAGAGAGCTAAACTCATAGCAAGCAATCCCAAGCATGCATAAGGCGTATAGCCACGAGCATCAGTCAGAACGCACCACTTGATAAGCACGCCCAAGCTAATGCCTGTTTCCCATGCCAAGAAATAAGAACTCTGACTTGTGCCACGCTGGCAATGTTTGGACAATTTGAGATAGAAAAGCAGAAAACGACTTCCTATGATGCCAGCAGCAAAACCTATCATCATGGGAGAAATATACTCGATGGCACGCGTCTGATGAGTGAAATCTATCAATACAGCCGCCATCAGCACGATGAGACCTGTAAGCACCTCGCTCTTCAGTTCAGCATTGGCAAAAGCATAGCGTTCTGCCAACACAGCCAGTGCCATTCCTGCAAATAGTAAGACATAATACATCATGCCATGAGCTTGGGCCACCAATATACCCACCGCCATCATGATGAGAAGTAAATTGGCAAAAAGCGGGAACCCCTGTGTTAAGAAAAAGCGGTCGAGGCTGAAAAGGCGTATCTTCTCGGATGGAGCCTTGAATGGAAACTTCACCAATGTGATAAGCAACCATGCACACAATGCCAAACCACCCGAAAGAACAGGCACAAAGGAATAGCCCCAACGACAGAAGACGAGGAGTGCAGCCAGTGGTCCTAAGGCTAAGGCAAAACGCCCAAACCAAGCCATGATGTGATTAGCAGCTGTGCGCTGAAAAGACTCACAGATGTCGATGGCTAAGGTGCTGCCCAGCACTATCGCAGCCAAGCCTGTCGTAGCTCCCAATACGATGCGCATGATGAGCAGTAGTCTGAACTCCATCTCCATGGCAAAGACAAACTCCAAGTAATAAGCCATCGCCATGCATCCCACCATCGACAAGATGGCAATCTGGCACACATGATTGCGGCGATAGCGCTGCACCCAGTATGAACAGAAACCACCCAGAAAAAAGAGACCTACTCCGTAAGCACCCATCACCAGTCCCGTCTCCATGCCGTCGAGTCCACGCCCCATCAGATAAAAAGGCAAAGTAGGCAACAAGGCATAAGCCGACATCATGAGTAGCAGGTTGGCAAAGGCCAACATCCAAAAATCACGATGCCAGAAACTGAGATGTACAGGAGTATTCTGCGTATCCATATCTATACACTAATAGTTACTGAAGTGTGAAAAATAGAACTTCCGAACGAAGGAGCCTCACATTAGTAAGACTCCTCTACAGAAGGATAACCGCCAGTTTTCACTGCGTCGACATATGATTGTACGCCCTTGGTCATCTCCTCACCCACCTGGGCAAAATGGCGCAAGAACTTGGGCTTGAAACCCTGAGTCATACCCAAAGCATCAGCATATACCAGCACCTGTCCGTCACAGCCCGCGCCAGCACCAATACCGATCGTAACGGCTTTCACCTGTCGGGAAACCTCAGCAGCCAACTTGGCAGGCACTTTCTCCAGCACGATGGCGAAGCATCCAGCCTTATCAAGGGCGATGGCGTCATGGATGAGTTTCTCAGCCTCTGCCTCCTCCTTGGCACGGATTCCGTAGCCACCAAACTTGTTGACACTCTGTGGCGTGAGTCCCAAGTGCCCATGAACAGGAATTCCTGCATCGATGAGTGCCTTCACAGTGTCAATGATTTCTATGCCGCCCTCCAATTTCAGTGCGTCAACGCCCGTTTCCTTCATCATGCGACACGCATTACGAAGCGCATCCTCGCGGCCTGTCTGATAACTTCCGAAGGGCATATCGCACACCACGAGCGCATGGTTGACAGCTCTCGTCACACTGCGTGCGTGATAAATCATCTGGTCTACGGTTATCGGTAGCGTATTGGCATTGCCTGCCATTACATTAGAGGCAGAATCGCCTATCAATATACTGTCGATACCTGCTGAATCGATAATACCTGCGGTGGTAAAATCGTAAGCTGTAAGCATAGTAACTTTCTCGCCAGCCTGCTTCATTTCAGCAAAGGTCTTGGTGGTAATTTTCTTCTTGTCAGTCGATAAATATCCCATTTTTCTTTTGTCTGTTTTTGAAATCAGGTGCAAAGTTACAGCTATTTAGGCACACTACAAAGAAAAAAGCACTTTTTTTCACTTTTCTATCCTCTTCTGTTCCACCACCCTACACAGGTCTTCGTAACCAAAACCATGATAATCCCCGATCACGTAGTCAGCGAATGGAGCGATGGCTTCAGCCGAGTTGGTCGTGGCAAGTCCGAGCGTAAAAGCTCCAGAGGCGCGCACCGCTCTCAGTCCGTTAAAGCTATCTTCCAGTCCTACACACTCCTCAGGTTTGGCATCAAAACAGGCTGCCCCTTTCAGATAACAATCAGGGTCGGGCTTGCTGCGAGCGAAGTCCTCGCTTGTAAGTACTCTGTCGAAGTAATCCTTTAGCTCGGGGTGCTGTTCATACACACTGTTCATTTTGGCTTGATTACTACTTGTCACCACAGCGCACTTCACACCCTTGCTTCTCAATTCGTTCACAAAGTTCTCGAAACCATGGATGTATTCATACTTCATGTGCAACTCAAACTCGTCGAGCCTTCGGGTGATACGAGCTTGCTCTGCTGCAACTCCTTGATAGTCTGCAATATGAGCAAATACAGTATCGTCAGAGAAATACTTGTCGTAAATCTGTACCAAAGTTTGCCCTTTAATACGCTGTGCGAAATCGGGCATTTCAGGATGATACTCTTTGCCTATCATGCCCCAAAACACCGAATACTGGGTTTCGGTGTCGAGTACCACTCCGTCCAAATCAAATAATGCTGCTTTTATCATTCTTTCAATTTTTAATTTTTATTCAACTCCCCCACACGCACCACCAGCTCACAAGGAAAGGCACCGTGAAGTCGACCACGAAACCATGGTAGATGCTCAAGGCGACATAACGCTGTCCCACCGTCTGCGAGATAATCGGCAGTGTGGTGTCCATGGTTGTAGCACCACCAGCAGAGATGGGTGCCAGCGGCCCAAACCATCTTGCCATCAAGGGCGCCCCCAAGAGGGTTATCATCTCACGTATGATGTTTGCCAACAGGGCTATGGTGCCGAGTTCAGCACCTCGATATTCGGTGATAAAGATGCTTGACAGCGAGTAATAAGCAAACCCACTATTGATGGCCATACAGTCGGTCAGCATACGATGCAATAAGCCCCATGCCAACAACGCACCAGTCCACGAACCTACAATAGTCACCACAGGCAACAGCGCCAGTCGTGGGCTCAGCGAGCGCACCTCTTGCTTTATCTCAGGGTTCAGTCCGATTCCTATTCCGACAAAATAGAGCAGTCCGCAGAGAGCCACAAAGCTCACATCGCTTTCCAGCAACCATCCAGGAATCAGCTTCTCCATGCCGCCCCACAGTCCGAGTACGAAGAATCCTACCACGATGAGGCTTCCCTTCATCACAGCCAGTCCGCCGCTTGATGCAGCCTTTGTCTCGTCAGAATCTTTTGCCGACTTCGTATTCGCATATTTGCCTTCGCCCCTCTTGGCAGTCTTCCATAACGCCCAAGCCAATAGGCAACAGCCCAAAGTGCCAGCCATCGACAGCAGCAAAGCCTCTACCCCCAACGTAGGTAGCGACCTCACTATCATCCGATTACTGCCTACTTCGATACCTAAAAGGAAGAGCAATAGCCAGATGAGACCTGTCAACAGGCGACCTTGCCATCTGCCCACAAAGGAGGAGAGTGCGACATGGCATCTCGCTTCACATTTACGGCAGCCCCATCCCGACAACACTCCCAATAATATGAATAATATAATAATAAACATATAGAAATATCATTTTTTGGCGTGCAAAGTTAATGAAAAAACTCTAAAAAATAACTCATTGGGATGTTTTTCCTGAATAATTTTGTACTTTTGCTCATCAAAAAGTGGCACAACTTTTGCAACAACACTACAAGTTAATAAAAAAAAGAATTCATCAAGTTCATAAAAATATACAGATGATCAATCAAGCAGACAATCCTAAGAAAGAATACAAGCACGAGGCGCATGGAGCGGAAACCCTTAGAAGTGATGAAGGCTTCTCTTTCCCTGAAGAAGAAGAGGATGGCCTCTTTTCCGACAACGATGACGACGATGTGCGCGATCATGCCAGCAGTAACGCAGCATCAGGCAGCCGCCCTGTCAACACCAAGAAGAAGTCGAAGACCCCCATCATCGACCATTACAGCCACGACCTCACTCAGGCAGCAGCAGAGGGATTACTCGACCCCGTTGTAGGTCGTAGTCAGGAGATCAACCGTGTAATCGAAATATTGGGTCGCCGTAAGAAGAATAACCCTATATTAATAGGTGAACCCGGTGTTGGTAAAAGCGCCATCGTCGAAGGATTGGCGCAACTCATAGAGAAGCAACAGGTCTCGGGGCTGCTCTTCAATAAGCGCGTCATTCAGCTCGATATGACGGCTATGGTGGCAGGAACTAAATATCGTGGACAATTTGAAGACCGCATTAAGGGACTTATACGAGAGTTGGAGGAATCGCCCGATATCATCGTTTTTATCGACGAGATCCACACCATCGTAGGAGCAGGAAACGCCCAGGGAAGTATGGATGCAGCCAATATCCTCAAGCCAGCACTGGCACGTGGCGTGATACAGTGCATCGGCGCCACAACCCTCAACGAATATCGCAATAGCATAGAGAAAGATGGAGCCTTGGAGAGACGATTCCAAAAGGTGATAGTCAACCCTACCACCCCCGACGAAACGCTTCAGATACTTCTCAACGTGAAAGAACGCTACGAGCAACATCATAGCGTGACATATAGCGATGATGCCTTGCAAGCGTGCGTCAAATTGGCAGACCGTTACATCACGGATCGTTTCTTCCCCGATAAGGCCATAGACATCATCGACGAGGTAGGATCGCACATCCACCACAGTCACTCATCCGTACCACAGCCCATCCTCGACTTGCAAGAAGACATCGAAAAGACCAAGGGTATGAAGCAGAAAGCTGTTGCTAACCAAAACTTTGAGTTGGCAGCAAGCTATCGTGACCAACAGGCCCAGCTGGAGAATCGCCTGGAAAGCATGAAACTACAGTGGGAACGCGGCGAGAATCAAGAACGTATCCCTGTCGAGGAAGTCGACGTAGCGCAAGTCGTCAGTCGCATCACAGGAGTACCCGTAGAGCGCATGGAGGAGGCAGAGAGCAGCCGTCTACGCAAGATGGGATCCGCACTCAAGGGCAGCGTCATTGCACAAGATAAGGCCATCGACACACTGGTGAAAGCCATTCAGCGCAATCGTGTCGGGCTCAATGACCCCAATCACCCCATCGGTGCGTTCATGTTCTTAGGTCCTACAGGAGTGGGCAAAACCTATTTGGCAAAGATGTTGGCGGAGCAGTTGTTTGGTTCAGCAGATGCCATGATACGTGTCGATATGAGCGAATACTCCGAGAGCTTTAATACATCACGCCTTGTCGGAGCGCCTCCAGGCTACGTAGGCTACGAAGAGGGCGGCCAACTCACCGAACGCGTAAGGCGCAAACCCTACTCCATCGTTCTCCTCGACGAGATAGAGAAAGCCAATGAGAAGGTTTTCAATCTCTTGTTACAAGTCCTCGACGAAGGTCGACTCACTGATGGCAATGGTCGTCTTATCGACTTCCGCAATACTGTCATCATCATGACCTCCAATGCAGGAACCCGACAGCTCAAAGATTTTGGTCGTGGCGTAGGTTTCAATGCAGGCAGTGCCCATAGCAATCTGCTCGACGAGAAAGATAAAGAGTATGCGCGTAGCATCATTCAGAAAAGCTTAAGCAAGCAGTTCTCTCCAGAGTTCCTCAATCGTTTGGACGAGATTATCACCTTCGACCAGTTGGGGCTCGATGCCATCAAGCAGATAGTAGACATAGAACTCCGTTCACTCTTCAAGCGTGTGGAAGACATGGGCTATCATATCCGCATCACCGACAAGGCAAAAGAGTTTGTAGCCACCAAGGGATATGATGTTCAGTTTGGCGCACGTCCTTTGAAGCGAGCCATCCAGACCTACATCGAAGATGGTGTCTGCGAGCTCTTGTTGAGCCAGACACTTACGGGTGGTGAGACGATAGTAATAGGTAAGAATGTAAATAAGGAAGAGTTGACTTTTTCTACAAAGTTAATATAGGTTAATGAACGAAAACAATTTCATTGAATTAAAATAATTCATTACCTTTGCAGTCAATTAAGAAAAGTCAAGCCATGATGGCTCAGTTGGTAGAGCAACGCATTCGTAATGCGTGGGTCGCGGGTTCGAGTCCCGCTCGTGGCTCTTTTCTTAACAAAAGATAAGTAACTCTTTTTCTCCGAGTAACACGTCTTTGTTGCGAGATTAGCACATCGGTAGTGCGCGGGCTTCCCAAGCCTGAAAGGCGGGTTCGACTCCCGTATCTCGCTCAAGATAGTATAAGGCGTTAGCAATCTGTTAGTTGTGATTGCTAACGCTTTTTTTGTGTTTTTCAGTCTCATAGTGTTAAGTGTTGAATGTTGCTTATGGCACGAAGGCACTGGGGAGGGCGTGCACTGGGGAGCTCGCCAAATGCGAAGTGCTGAGTGTTGTTCCTGAGAATATACGTCCTGTGGCTCTCGATTATATTTTCGTGCAGCTCCGTAAATATAATTATCGAGCTATGCAGCCTGCTGCTTGACGGCCTTAATCTGCAATGCGGTGAACACGGCTCCGAACTTTCAGCGCCCTCGCTCACCTGCGCCTTGGCATAAGCCTTGGCAGCTGCGCTCTTGTCCATAGGGTTTGACATCATGTAAACAGAATAGTTAATCATAGCTTTGTGTGTGTGTTTGTGTTTGTAAATCGAGTTAATAATTTCTTGTTTTCCTCAGGCTTCAAAATGAACTTTAGATATACTTAACGTATTGATTATCAGCGTTGCCAGTCAATATTCAACTTGTCTTTTTCGTAACACTATAATGAGAAGCCTTACTAAATGCTGAGGTCATTTTGGTCATGGTCATTAAGGTCATTTTGATTTCGGCAAAATGCAAAAAACTACGTATATAATATGGATATTTACATATTTATATTATATATACGTAGCCGGAAAAAGTCCAAAATCCTTAATAACCTAATGACCTAATAACCTTAATGACCGAAACTCATCAAGTATTGTCGTCATGGGTGTATGTTTTGTGTGTTCTTTTTGCAAGCTGTGCATTAACTCATCATTTTTATGCATTAAAATGTTACTATTTCAATTAAAATTAGTAACTTTGCACACAAATAAAAAACGATTTAAATGAATATAAAAAGAATGTTAATCGCTATGCAATTACTTTTTGTTGTGGTAATTGCTCAGGCACAAATGCTTAGCCCTGTTAAGTTTTCCAGCCAGTTGAAGACCAATGGTACTGCCGAAGCTGAAATCATTTTCAGTGGGAAAATACAACCAGGTTGGCATGTCTACTCTACGGGGTTAGGCAATGATGGCCCCATCTCAGCCACATTTAATGTCAACAAGATGGAGGGTGTGGAGCTTGTTGGTAAGCTGCAAGCTCGTGGCAACGAGGTGTCTAAATACGACAATATGTTTGGCATGAAGCTTCGTTTCTTTGAGGGAAGTGCTACTTTCGTGCAGAAGGTGAAATTCGTTGCAGCACAGTATGTTATTGATGCTTATTTGGAGTATGGTGCATGCAATGATGAGAGTTGTTTGCCCCCCAGTGAGGTGGGTTTCAAACATACAGGTAAGGCTCCTGCCGTAGAAGCCAAGGCTACCAGTGAGCAGCAGGCTCGTCAGCAGATGGATGCTGCTAAGAAGGCAAAGTATGCCGCCGACTCCTTGGCGCTCCTGCAAGCTACTCAGGCTCCTGCTGTTGATACGACCCAAAATGGTGTGGATAGTGTGACCTTGGCTCAGACTGTAGGGCAAATGGATATGGCAGAACTGTGGAAACCGGTGGTGAAAGAGCTTCAGGCATTTGGTGGAGCTAACGACATCGCTAACCACTCACTCGTCTATATCTTTTTGATGGGACTCGTTGGTGGATTGTTAGCTTTGGTTATGCCTTGTATCTGGCCTATCATTCCTATGACGGTGAGCTTCTTCTTGAAGCGTGCTAAAGACGACAAGAAAAGGGGCATCAGAGATGCTTGCACCTACGGATTGAGTATTGTCGTGATTTATCTCACTCTCGGTCTTGCTGTTACAGCAATAGCTGGTCCAAGTACGCTTAATGCGCTCTCTACGAGTGCGGTCTTCAACATCGTGCTCTTTGTATTGCTTGCTGTCTTTGCCTTCTCTTTCTTTGGATGGTTTGAAGTCAAACTGCCTGATAGATGGGGGAATGCTGTAGACAGTAAAGCTTCGAGCACTACGGGTCTTATTTCTATCTTCTTGATGGCCTTTACGCTCGTATTGGTTTCGTTCTCGTGCACAGCGCCTATCATAGGTCTGCTTTTGGTTCAGACGGTTACATCGGGCGATTGGCTTGCACCTACCATTGGTATGTTAGGCTTTGCCTTGGCGCTTGCTTTGCCCTTTACCCTCTTTGCTCTCTTCCCCTCTTGGCTTAAGTCTGCCCCTAAGTCGGGCTCTTGGATGGAGACAATCAAGATTGTGTTGGGATTCATCGAATTGGCCTTCTCTCTGAAGTTCCTTTCTGTAGCCGACTTGGCTTATGGATGGCACATCCTCGATCGTGAGGTGTTCTTGTCGCTATGGATTGTTATCTTTGGTGCTTTGGGTCTTTATCTCATCGGGAAATTGAAATTCCAGGTAGATGCTATAGGTGGCGAACTGGACAAGCCGATGCCTGTGCCTTGTATCATGCTCGGTCTGTGCTCGTTGGCTTTTGCTGTATACATGGTGCCTGGCCTGTGGGGAGCGCCCTGTAAGGCTGTGAGTGCTTTTGCTCCCCCCATCAACACGCAAGACTTCAATCTGAACAGCAAGACGGTAGAGCCTGCTTATAAAGATTATGAAATGGGTATGGCAGCTGCTAAGGCGGAAGGTAAACCTGTACTCATCGATTTTACAGGATTCGGATGCGTAAACTGTCGTAAGATGGAGGCTGCTGTGTGGACGGATGCCAGTGTGGCTGATAAGTTGACGAAAGACTTTGTACTTATCTCGCTCTATGTCGACGACAAGACGCCTCTCCAGCAACCTATGGAGGTAGACTTCAATGGCGAGAAGCGTACTCTGCGTACTGTGGGCGACAAGTGGAGCTATCTGCAAGCCTGCAAGTTTGGTGCGAATGCACAGCCTTTCTATGTGGCTGTAGATAATGAGGGAAATCCTCTGACGGCTGCCTTTAGTTTCAAGGAGGATGTCAACGCATATCTTGATTTCTTGAACAAGGCGCTCGATCATTATAAACAATCATATCGATAAAAGATAGAATATTCAAACTAAGTAATATACATAAGAACTATGAACAGTAGAAAAGAAATTCCAGTCCTGTTGCTTACAGGCTATTTAGGTAGTGGAAAAACAACACTACTCAACAAGATTTTAGCGAATGAAAAAGGTATTAAGTTTGCTGTTATCGTCAATGATATCGGTGAGGTAAACATCGATGCTGCTCTTATCGAACAAGGGGGCGTAGTCGGTAAGAAAGACGACTCGCTCGTGGCACTGCAGAACGGATGTATCTGCTGTACGCTGAAGATGGACCTCGTGGAACAGCTCAGAGAGATTGTCGATATGCAGAGATTCGACTATATCGTCATTGAGGCAAGTGGCATCTGTGAGCCTGCACCTATCGCACAGACCATCTGCTCTATCCCGACACTCGGTCCGCAATATATTAAGAATGGTGTGTTGAGACTTGACAGCATTGTGACTGTGGTTGATGCTCTGCGCATGAAAGATGAGTTTGCTGGGGGCGATGACTTGATGAAAGACCATATTGACGAGGAAGACTTGGCTTCTCTCGTGATTCAGCAAATAGAGTTCTGCAACATCATCTTGCTCAACAAGGCTGCTGAGGTAGAGGCTAAGGATCTGGACAAGCTGAAGCATATCATTCGTGCCATACAGCCTAAGGCTGATATTTATGAATGTAACTATGGCGATGTAGACCTTGACAAGATTGTAAACACGCATCAGTTTGACTGGGAGAGCGTGGCTACTTCGGCTGGATGGATTCAGGAGATAGAGGCTGAACGCAAACAGGAGGAGAATGATGAGGATGACGATCACGAGGAGCATCACCACCATCACGATCATGACGAGGATGACGACCACGATGAGCACGAGCATCATCATGATGAGCACGAGCATCACCACCACCATCATCATCACGACCACGACCATGGCGAAGAAGGTGAGGCAGAGGAATATGGTATTGGTACTTTTGTTTACTATAGACGTAAGCCCTTCGACCTGGGACTCTTCGATGACTTCGTGGCACGCAAATGGCCACGTGACGTGGTAAGAGCCAAAGGTATTTGTTATTTCGCCGATGAGCGAGACATGTGTTATGTCTTCGAACAGGCGGGTAGGCAGAAGACGGTGAAGCAAGCCGGACAGTGGATAGCCACGATGCCTCAAGAGCAACTCGACGAACTGTTGCAACGCGAGGAGCAGCTGAGAAAGGAATGGGACGACAAGGTGGGTGACAGAATGATCAAGATTGTCTTCATCGGTCAGCACCTGCAGAAAGAGGCCATTTGCCAAGAATTGGATAAATGTTTAGTGGAATAACTTTCTAAAAACAACATAATACAGCATGAAAATTGATTTTAGACCAGCTTTCATGAAGGATTTTGATGAGTGTTGGCGAGTCATCAATGAGGCAAGAGAGCAGATGATAGAGTCGGGACGGCATCAATGGACTGAAGACTATCCTTCCAAACAGTGTATTCTCGACGATATCAATAATGGGAATGCGTATGTGCTGACCGTTGACGACAAGATAGCTGTATATGGGGCTGTAATGTTGAATGGTGAACCTACTTATGATGTGCTGCAAGGTGAATGGATCACCCATGGCAACTATTATGTCATTCATCGCTTTGCCACCCTTCCCGAACTGCAGAGAGAGGGATATGCGCGCATCTTCATCAACAAGGTGTGTAGCCTGTGTGAGGTGGAACACGTGCCAAGCATCAAGGTGGACACTAACTACGATAATTTGCCCATGATCAACTTGCTCTCCTCCATGGGGTTCTGCCTCTGCGGACAGGTGAGTTATGGGGAACGTGGGGTGAGGTTTGCATTCGAAAAGCTGACCTTCGAACAGTAACCTGTCGCATGGTAATTTTTAGAACAGACGATGATTAGCAAGAATAAGATTAAATATATCAAGTCGCTCGAACTGAAGAAAAACCGCAATAAGGAAGGTAAGTTTTTGGCTGAGGGACACAAGGTTGTCGACGACCTCCTGGAGCTGCAGCCTGCATCGCTCATCGTGGCTACTGAAGAGTGGTTGGAAGGCAGGGTGTTGGCGCCTGAGACGGAGGTGGTCTGCGTGGATGAGGAAGAACTCAGAAAAGTGAGCTTCTTGCAGCATCCGCAACAGGTGCTTGCCGTCTTCGATCAGAGTGAAGACAGGGAGTTCTCGCCCGATAAGGTGGACACTTCCCTACTCAACCTGGCACTCGATGGTGTGCAAGACCCTGGCAATCTGGGTACGATAATCCGCATTGCCGACTGGTTTGGTATAGAGCATATTTACTGCACTGCTGATACTGCCGATGTGTATAATCCTAAAGTGGTGCAAGCCACCATGGGAAGCATTGCCAGAGTGAAAGTTCAGTATGGTGACTTGAGGGCTCTCTTCGACAACTTGCCTGCCGACGTGCCTGTCTATGGTACGCTGCTTGATGGTGAGAACCTCTATAGTCAGCAACTCGATAATCGCGGGTTTATCGTGATGGGTAACGAGGGTAAAGGCATCTCGCCCGAACTTACTCAACGGGTGAACAGACGATTGCTTATTCCTAACTTTCCGCCTGGACGAGCCACTGCGGATAGTCTGAATGTGGCTATTGCTACGGCTATTACGTGTGCGGAGTTCAGGAGAGTGAAAAGTAGAGAGTGCAGAACGAAGAATGATAAGGAAAGGGATTAAAAATGAAAATAAATGATTTGTTGAAACATCGCAGTGTAACAGCTTGTATGTATGAGTCTTACAAGTTGATGACAGACAATGCAAAAGACTTGCTGAAACACACTTGGTGGGCTTTTATGCTTTATGCTTTCTTTATGGCCTTGACGGTATTCTTGAGAAGCCCCAACAAGATGCTTCACGACTGGGGAGAAGAGAACATGATGTTGTCATTCGTGTTGCAAACTTGTGTCTACTTAGGTTCTATCGGGGCTTCTTTCTTGATGGGGGCTACCGTATGGCGATGGATCACGCAAATGTCTTTTGCAAGGACTTTAAAGCGATTTGTTGTTTTCCAACTCTTCTCTGCTCTCATCGCTTTTGTTTTTACTTTTATCGCAGCCTTCCTTTTAGGTCTTGTCGTCAGCCTCACAGGATTCAGCACAGCCTCTGCTTCGCTTGTTGACTCGCTCCTGGTGATGGCAGCAGCGGTAGTGGCTGTTTTCGTCTTGTTGATAGGCGTTTTGCCCTTGGCATACATGACTCCCCACTATATGCTGAGACAGAAAGACGAGAAGTGTAGGCTGTGGACTTCCTTTAAGTGTGGTTTGCGTCATTTTGGAGCCATCTTCAATATGGGGGTCTTGGCTTTCCTGATCGTTTGCGTAGTGGGCATCGTGATTTACATTCCTTTAGGTATTCTTATTGGGGCACAAGTCATGGCGCAACTGGGCACTCTCGAAGGCGATCCTGTGGGTACACCCGCCTATTTCACTCCCCTTTTTATCTCTGCAACGACGCTTCTGTTTTTCGTCTTCACTTATGTCGTTTGCTGGTTAAACATCTCTTACGTCTATCTATATGGAAGTATCCAGAATGACGAGATGAAGAAAAAGGAAATCTCCCACCTGGAGACCTACGAGGTGCAAGAGGCATAAGCCTACCTTCCCTAAAATATAATCATTCAACATAAATATAATAAAATGAAACAAACCAGACTGCTATTCATTGATCGTGATGGAACGCTGATCAAGGAACCTGAGGATGAACAGATTGACAGCTTCGAGAAGCTCGTCTTTACAAAGGGGGTAATGAGAAATCTGAGCTTTATAGCACAGCATACGGACTTCCAACTTGTCATGGTGAGCAATCAGGATGGACTGGGTACTGACTCCTTCCCTGAAGATACGTTTTGGCCCGTTCACAACTTCATCATCCAGACATTAGAGAGCGAAGGTGTTCACTTTGAGGAACAGTTGATAGATCGACACTTTCCCGAAGACAACTCCCCCATGAGAAAGCCTGGCACAGGTATGCTCACCCACTATATCGACAATCCTAATTACGACCTGTCAAACAGCTATGTCATTGGTGACAGAGAGACGGATGCTATGTTGGCTCAAAACTTGGGATGCAAGAGTCTGATATTGGGCAAAGATGGTATGGACTGGGACAAGATAGCCGAAATCCTCTTCGCTGGTGACAGAACTGCTGAGGTGAAACGCACCACTAAGGAGACCGATATATATATAAAGGTGAATCTCGACGGTTCGGGACACTGTGACATCAATACAGGACTGGGATTCTTCGACCATATGCTCGAACAGATAGGTAAGCACGGCATGATGGATCTCACTATTCACACCAAGGGCGACCTCTACGTCGACGAACATCACACCATCGAGGATACGGGTATTGCGCTGGGCGAATGTTTGCTCATGGCCTTAGGTGACAAGAGAGGTATTGAGCGATATGGCTATTGCCTGCCTATGGACGACTGCCTGTGCCAGGTGGCACTCGACTTTGGTGGACGGCCATGGCTGGTCTGGGATGCGGAATTTCGTAGAGAGAAGGTGGGTGAAATGCCCACAGAGATGTTTAAGCATTTCTTCAAGAGTCTTAGCGATGCTGCCAAGATGAACCTCAACATCCAGGCTGAGGGCGAGAACGAACACCACAAGATAGAAGGTATCTTCAAGGCGCTCGCACGTGCCCTCAAAATGGCGGTGAAAAGAGATATCTATCACTACGAACTGCCATCATCGAAAGGAATGTTGTAGACGATATTGCATGCTATGTAAAAAAATGCCAAAAAATTTGGCAACATCAGAAGAAAGCAGTATCTTTGCATATACATAAGGGTCGTTTCGGTTAGATTGGGATACTCATCACATTACAAATCATGAAACCGAGAAGACTTCTCTTGCCTATGGCGGGCCACAATAAGCCGGACTTCG
>OLGY01000799.1_pt1 | contig 19419 bp, 18 predicted proteins | sample 1605951 | NCBI WGS metagenome assembly OLGY01 (sample SAMN03283280) | human gut metagenome | biome: human-associated habitat; material: feces | host: Homo sapiens | place: Peru | collected 2012
GCACTTGGCTCTTTTTATATAGATTTGTAATTTACACCATTATATAGACTTTATCCTCTTATTTTCAGAAGACCTACTAATCAAGCTCTTATAAAGCTTCTTATAGGTCTTTCTTTACTCTCATGTTTTAATACGGCCTATAAATACCTTGTTTATCTCGCTTTTATAGGCTGTCAGCTATCACAAAAGCCTACTAAATCTTGATTTTCTCACGCCTTGTAAGTTTCTTAATATTTCCCTGCCAAATATTAACCTACTCAATTTCAAATTCTGTAATTGTAGTAGGTCTTTGCCTATTATTAACCGCTCTGACATTGCTTATAAGCAGCCAGACTCCCTGCTCTCAGACTAAACTCATATTAAAACTGTCCGCCGCCAACAAAATGCAATATCTCAATCACATCTTCATCAGCAATATTAACCTTGTCAAAGTCTTCCCTGTGAATTATTTCCATATTCTTCTCAATCACAATGCCTACAGGGTCATACCCTGCCTCTGTTACATAAGCAAGAAGTGTTTTCCCCACAACCTTTGAAGCTTCAACCTGCTCTCCGTTAATCTGTACCATAGACTCTCCTTTCCCTTCGTTGTTCATTATGGGCATTCGCCATATAAGCTGAAATTTGTGCAAGCACATTCTGGATTGCACGGCTCATTGCTTCGCGAGCAGCTCATATGCCAGAATTTCATTCTGGCATTGTCGCGGCGCTCCTCGAGAACCCATATAAAGTTCACAGCTCGTGCAAGCACGACTGTGAACTTTCCATGCCTTCTCTCATCGCTGCTCGCGCAAAAAAGGCAGAACCGCTTTCCAGCTGGTTCTGCCTTTAAAATCATAATATAAACACGCCGGAAATCTTTTATTACCGACGCCTGTTGTATGTTCGCTGACATGATTCATTCATATAATCCTGTCTGCTGGTCTTGAAAAGTGGTGTCCCCAATTCAACGCCTCAATTAATATAACATAAGCTGGCTTAATTTACAACTACCAGCCCTGTATATTAATCTCTGACAGTCTCACCTCTTTGTATTCCTGATTAATATACATTCTTATCTGTTCCACCTCATCATCTGAAAATGACGCAGCTTTTTCATTATAATACACATCGATTGTGTAACTGTCATCTTCGTTACTTTCTGCTGTCACATAGAATTCTGCTGGTCCGAACATTGTTTCAAGTTCTTTTGTGGCTTCACCGCATAAGCTGCCAACATAATTCTCGTCAATATCTACATCATCATGCTCATCATAAGCAAAATCCATCTGTGGATTATAACCTTTTCTCATCACTGGCTGTCCCTCTAAAGAAGTGACTGCATCTGTTCCAATACCAGACTGTAAAACGTAAGTGCTTTCCTCAACACCTGTGTTACTGATTTTGCTTGCATTACCCTCACACGCGCAAAGAAACGCCACCCATGTACACAAGAATACAACACATGAACATATACGCAAAACAAAAGACATAGAACATAAGCCTCCGTGTTTCATAGCAAATTTCATAACAATCACCTCTGCCTATATTCTATGCCTTTTTTAATATAAATAAAAGTCCCGTTACCGCTCATTCCTCCAGGCCTCAACAACCCCTCCGATAAAGCCGGGAATAAGTCCAAAATATCCAACGAATGTAAACATCCATTCCGTTCCCCTGAATGCAAATATGCTTACAACCGCCCACACTACGAAGCCGATTGCACACCATGCAAGGGTGTTAAGAAGAAGAAACAGATATTCATATTTCTTTTCAGTTAAATTAGTATTTTTACAAATGTTCAGAAGCATTTTCATCAAAACCTCCCTTCGTATCAAGAGCAAATATTACCCATTCTGCAATGTTAGTTGCATGGTCTCCTATTCTCTCAAAATACTTGGCAACCATAAGAAGATCTGCAGCCTGCTCACCATTGGCTGAATCTGCCTGTATCATTGCAATAAGGTCATCTCTTACCTTTTCAAAAAGGTCATCTACTACGTCGTCATATGCGATAACTTTTCTCGCTTTATCCATGTCCTTCTCAACATATGCTTCAATACTTCTGATTAACATAAGCATTGTCTCAGAAGCCATCTGATTGATATGCTCTAACTTCTTTATGTATGACTGGTTAGAAAGCTTAATAGTTATCTCACCTATATCTGCTGCCTGGTCTCCGATTCTTTCCATATCAGTAACCATCTTTAAGGCTGCTGTTATAGTTCTTAAATCCTTTGCAACCGGCTGCTGCTGGATAAGAAGATTAAAACAGATGCTCTCAATAGTCTTCTGCTCTCTGTCAATCTCCTCGTCCTGAAGCATAACCTTTTTAGCAAGCTCTGCGTCCTGTTTTACAAGGGCATCAACTGCCTTTCGTATAGAGTCCTCAATTGCAGAGCCCATCTTCATCATTTCTTTATTAAGTCTGTCAAGCTGTTCGTCAAATTTACTTCTCATCATCCAAACCTTCCTGTGATATAATCTTCTGTTCTCTTATCCTGAGGATAAGAGAATATCTGTTTAGTATCTCCAAACTCTACCATCTCTCCTACAAGGAAAAATGCTGTCTGATCCGAAACTCTCGTTGCCTGCTGCATGTTATGTGTTACCACGATTACTGTGTATTTCTTCTTTAAATCTTCCATGAGTTCCTCAATCTTGGCTGTAGATATAGGGTCAAGTGCTGATGTAGGCTCGTCCATAAGAAGTACCTCTGGCTGGACTGCAAGTGCTCTTGCGATACAGATTCTTTGCTGCTGTCCACCTGAAAGTCCCATGGCCGATTTTTTCAATCTGTCCTTAACCTCATCAAATATAGCTGCTCCCCGAAGACTCTCCTCAACTATCTGGTCAAGTCTTTTCTTATCTCTTATTCCATGAACTCTTGGACCATAAGCGATGTTATCGTATATGCTCATCGGGAAAGGATTCGGCTGCTGGAATACCATACCTACCTTTTTACGAAGAATAGTTGTATCAACTCCCGGCTCATATATATCCTCTCCGTCAAGAAGCACCTTGCCATCTATTCTTACGCCGTCAACTAAGTCGTTCATACGGTTTAAGGTCTTTAAAAATGTTGATTTACCGCAGCCAGATGGTCCGATAAATGCTGTTACCGCATTTTCCTGTATATCCATGTTCACATCCTTAAGGGCGTGATTCTCACCATAATACAGGTTCAGATTTTCAACTTTAACTTTAATCTTATTGCTCATATATTCCTCCCAAATTAGTGCTTTTCAAGCTTCTTAGCGAGCCTCTTTGTACCAAAATTAATAAGAAGTACAATTACAAGAAGTACAACCGCTATACCGAATGCCACCTCAAATTCACCCTTGCTTGCGCTTAAATAAAGCTGGATTGTAAGTGTTCCGCCCGAGTGAAATATTTTCTCAAGAAATGCATCGAAAGTCTTTGGAAGAAGATGTGCACTTCCCGCTGTAAAAAGCAATGCTGCTGATTCACCAATAATTCTTCCTATCGCAAGGATTACTCCGGTTACAATTCCAGGCATTGCTGACGGAAGAAGAATTGTCCTGATTGTGTACCATTTACCTGCACCTAAACCTACCGCTCCTGTTCTGAAGCTGTCAGGTACAGTCTTTAACGCTTCCTGTGTATTTCTTGTAACAAGCGGAAGCACCATTAATGTAAGTGTAAGAGAACCTGTCAGAAGCGAATATCCCATGTGGCATAACTGTCCGAAGAAAAGCATACCAAACAGACCAAATATAATTGATGGAATTCCTGCAAGTGTCTCTGTTGCAAATATTATAACTGTAACAAGCTTTCCCGGTTTGGCGTACTCATTTAAATAAATCGCAGCACCTACACCGATTGGCGTTGTAATTATCATAGTAAGTAATATTATTATCAATGTGTTCAGAATATTACCGGCAATTCCCACAGTTCCGTGAAGAATTGATGTAACACCTGTAAGAAATGCCCAGTTTACACGCCTTGCGCCCTTTGCGAACACATATATAATAATTCCTAAAAGCAGGAGAACTGAAAATGCTGCACATACATATATTGCTGTATAAACTGCTATTTCTTCCGGATGTCTTTTCTTGGCTTTAAGATTATCCATTTGCTTTCTCCCCTTTCTTCTGCATAAATGTAATTATCAGGTTAATAATCATTATGAAAATGTAAAGAACAAGTCCTACTGTGAAAAGAACCTGTCTGTGTACTCCATCTGCATAACTCATCTCACTTACAATCTGTGTTGTAAGAAATCTGACTGAGTTAAACGGAAGCGGAAGATTTACTGAACCACCGGCTACCAGATTAATAGCCATTGCCTCACCTAAGGCTCTTCCTATACCTAATACGATTCCTGTTATAATTCCTGATTTGGCTGCTGGAACTACAACCTTGAATATTGTCTGTATCTTAGTTGCCCCAAGAGCAAGTGATGTTGCTCTTAAATTCATTGGAACTGCCCTGATTGCTGACGCGCTCATATTGATAACTGTTGGAAGTATCATTATTGCAAGCACCAGCACTGCAGCCAGGAGGTTGGCTCCTCCTGTGTACTGATGTGTTGTGGAATTCGCGAATACATGCTTTTCTAATTTATAAAGGAGGGGGTTTAATAGCATTAATCCGAGAAGTCCGTATATAACAGAAGGAATTGCTGCTAACAGTTCAACTGCCGGCTGAACTACTGCTGCAAGTTTTTTCCCTGCTATCTCTGTTAAAAATACTGCTGTTAATAATCCAATTGGAACTCCGAGAAGAATCGCAAGTGTTGTTCCTACTATTGATGAAAGAATTATGTATACAATTCCATATGCAGGCGGTGTAGCAGTTGGCGCCCATACTGTTTTAAAGAGCAAGTCTGCTATTCCGACACTTTTAAGACTCTCTGTTCCTTTTATAAACATATAGATGGTAATGGAGCAGACTGCCAGGATAGCTACTACCGCACATATAAGGAATATAAACCGTGCCACGCTTTCACTTGCATGCTTTGACTTTTTATTGCCTTTTAACGAACCATTTGCCGTTGCCTTAACAGCTTCTGGTGTTTTATTTATTCTGTTCATACCAACATTTATAACCTCATCCATGTCAATCTCTCCATTCAGAATCTATATTTTCCGGCTTACTCTGGGAGGATTAAGCCTACACCCTTGATAACCTTCTTGCCTGCGTCAGACTTTACGAAGTTGAACCATGTCTGAACAAGCTCACTCTGTGATGAAACAGAACCCTTAGTAGCCATTACAAATGGTCTTGAAAGTGTATACTTACCAGCCTTAATGTTATCTTCTGTTGCATCTACACCATCAAGCTTTAATGCTGTAACTGTCTTATCAACTACATCTAATGAAACATATCCGATTGCACCTGGAGTTGCTGCTACCTTAGCAAGAACAGCACCTGTACTGTCAAGTTCCTGTGCATAAGCACATTTATTCTTAACTTCAAGAAGTTCCTCAAATGCTCCTCTTGTACCAGAAGCTGCCTCTCTACCGATTACTACGATAGCTTCGTCTGAACCGCCAAGATCCTTCCAGTTAGTAATCTTACCTGTGTAGATATCTGTGAGCTGCTGCTTTGTTATATTAGTAACCTTGTTATTCTTATCAGTAATCATTGCGATACCATCAATTGCTACGATGTTCTCCTCAATACCTGCTGACTTTTCTTTGTCAGATAAAGCTCTTGAAGAATTACCGATATCAACTGCTCCTGATGTTACTGACTCAATACCTGCGCCTGAACCTGTATATTCTGTTGTTACTGTTACATTAGGATATTCTTCCATGAATGCTTCCATGAGAGCACCACACATCTTTTCCATTGATGTACTTCCTGCTAACTGAATCTTTCCTGAAAGCTCCTTAGTTGTGCCTCCGTTTGCTGATCCATCTCCATTTGATGATGTACCTGTTCCACAGCCTGCTAATGCTGCAAGGCCTAATGTTGCTGTTAATGCAACTGTAAGTAACTTTTTAATTCCTTTTCTCATAACTTTCGTTACCTTCCTCGTTTTTTATTTGCAAGCATTAACAGAAGATTTTCGTAGGGGCTTGAATCAGTTTCCTGACCGAATGATATGTGAGTCGTCTCAAAAAAAGAAAACCCTCTGCATCTGCTTGCAGAGGGTATGTTATCAATGTTATGTAAAATGCATAATCTCACGTTCGTAAAGTTTTTGTAAAATGTATGTGATTGATTATTTTATTTAGACATACAGCAATATCTGTATCACCCTTAAAATCATGCCGTTTTTTCATAATTTCTTCATGATTACTATTGAAAATATTGATATATAATATATTTTATAAATTATATTGACATATTCTTTTCGTATTGTTATTATATATTACACATTGATGCATCATTTTATATTTTAACTATATCTCACATATGAAACATTTAAGAAAGGCGACATATGAATAATAACAACCGTACTACTCACCAGAAAGATGTCTCTCTTAAGACTTTCTGGCGCGATAATGAACATTTTGCAGACCTTTTCAATGCTACTGTCTTTAATGGCAGGCAGGTGCTTAAGCCTGATAAGCTTACTGAGATGGACACTGATGTTTCTGCTACTATCCAGTCTAAGAATTACAATGAATCTATTACCAGAAACAGAGATGTTGTAAAGAAGATGTCAGACGGCGTAGAGTTTAATATTCTCGGTATTGAAATTCAGGACAAGACACATTATGCCATGCCTTTGCGAACCATGACCTATGACGCACTCGGCTACATAAAGGAATACAACGATATCAAGAAACAGCATAAGCTAAATAAGGATTCTTTCAGCTCTCCTGAAGAGTTTCTGTCTGGAATTGACAAATCTGACCGCTTCCACCCTATCATCACGCTCGTTTTATACTATGGTGATTCATTATGGGACGGCCCATCATGCCTCTCTGACATGATGGTTTCCATGCCTGATAATATCAAAACTTACTTCTCCGACTATAAGTTAAATCTGGTTCAGATACTTGATTCTGATAAGTATACATTTTATAATGAAGATGTAAGAAATGTGTTTAATATTATAAGGAACATATATAACGATGATTTCGATTCAATATATCGTGAATATGAATCCCGCAATGTAGATATTGATGTAATGGAACTGATATGTAGCATAACCTCAGTTCCAAAGCTTATGGACTTATGTATAGATAATGAACAAGGAGGGACTGTTAATATGTGTGAAGCAATGAAACGATTTCAGGCTGAATGTGAAAGCAAAGGCAGAAATGAGGGTATTGAACTTGGCATAGACACTGAAAAAGTCAATTCAATAATTTCCATGCTAGAATTCGGAATAACTAAAGAACAGATATTAACTAAATATACCAAAGAAGATTTAGAAAGAGCAGAAGCTGCTATCGCTAATAATAACTAATATTAAACAGGCTGTGCCTTAACGATTATATGTGTTAAGACACAGCCCTTTTATCTCAAAGTCTTTCTGAATATTATTATAAAATACACCGTTCCTATAATAGATGTAAATGCCCACGCACTCGCATACACAAGATAGAGTGACATCAGTGTATGTATACTTGCAAATATTGTACACACCCATATGATTCTAAATACAACAGAACCCATTATAACTATTATTGTAGGTATAACGCTTCTGCCAAGTCCTCTTGCTCCCGCTGCCGCATTATCCATAAATGCGGATACAAAATAAGAGCATCCCATTATTCCCAGTCTTATTGAGCCGTAATGCAGCACATCCGGATCACTTGTAAACAGACTAAGAAACTGTGTCCTGAAAACTACAAGCAATGCACCAAGCACTGCTCCTATAATAAATGAATACATCTGTGTAACAAGATATGCTTTCCTAATCCTGTCACGCTTTCTTGCTCCTAGATTCTGCGCTATAAAGCTTGTACATGCAGTATAGAATGCCGCCATCATATCATACACAATGTTATCAGCATTAGCCGCAGCCGAATTGCCCTCAACAACTACATGGTCAAATGAATTAACTGCCGTCTGTATGTACAGATTGGCAACTGCAAAAAGTGAATACTGTACTGCTGCAGGCAATCCAATCTTTAACACTCTCGCTGCTATATGCGAATCCATTCCTATATTTCTTATATAAAGCCCGTAATCCTTGCCACAGCCAAACAGGAATTTAAGTATCAGAAATGCTGATATATACTGTGATATTATACTTGCCAGTGCAACACCGACAACTCCAAGCCTGCATACTATTACAAAGAACAGATTAAGTACCACATTAATTATCCCCGCTGTAATAAGATACATAAGTGGCCTTTTGGTATCTCCAACTGCACTTAACACTGCGTTACCATAGTTATACATGGCAAGTGCCGGTGAACCAAGAAGATATATTGTAAGATATATAACTGCACCATCTATCAGTTCTTTCTTAGTTCCTATAAGATTCAGCACCGGTCTTGAAAGGAACAGTCCAGACAAAAGCAGCAGCAGTCCCGCAATCATGCATATTACAATTGAAGTGTGGACTGCTTTCTTTACATTTGCACTATTCTTAGCCCCCACAAACAGCGCGACTACAGCGTTGACACCACCTGCTAGTCCTAGCAGGATGCCGGTTGTCAATGTAATAATTATACTCGTTGAACCTACCGCACCAAGTGCCAGTGGTCCTACAAATTTACCAACTACCGCCACATCACACAGGTTGAACATAACCTGCAGTACATTTGACAACATAAGCGGCACTGAATACATTAATATTTTCTTTGGCAGGGAACCTGTCGTCATATCTATTTCATTTGATTTCATAACCTTATCTTAAACCCTTTAAATAATCCTTCTGCTCTGGTGTAATGCGGTAACTCTCTACAGCCTTCTGTATTGACTTTCTGTGTACCCATTCAGAAAGCCTGTGTTCCTGTATATAAGGAATCGCCGCATCCCACTGTTTAGCAAGTGCTGTAGCCATATACCATGCAATCATCATATTTACATAGTACTCCTCTGACTTAACACCTGCAACAAGCTGTATATATTCTTCCTTAAAATCCTCGTCAAGGAACAGGCGCATCATAACGCCCATTCCGTATCTTTTAACATATGTGGTATCTGCTGCAATCCACTTCTTCGCCCTTTCAAGAATATCTTCTTTATTCTTATCAAAACACTTTGGAAGCGGTAAATCACAGGTTGCCCAGTTATCAATATGTGGCAGAAACTTCTCGGTTTCACTAATACATTTATCATAATCCTTAATCTGTGCAATCAGCATCATATGAAGATTATTCTCCTCATAATACTTATGTGGCAGCTCACGCATAAACTGCTCAGTTTCTCCGCTCTTTGCATACTCCTTTGCAAATTTTCTCAAAACCGGAATCCTTACTCCTATAACAGCCTCTTTATCCACCCCCGGCATAAGACTGCTGTGAAAATCCCTGTACGCTATATCCTGTAACTTAAACAGTTCTTCCTGCAAATGTGTCATTATTCCCCTCCTGTGTGAGCTGGCTCATCGTCGCGGGTTGCGCGAGCAGCTCATACTCCAGAACTTCGTTCTGTCGTTGTCGCGGTGCTCCTCGTAAAGCCATACAAAGTTCCCAGTCCGTGCAAGCACGGCTGTAAACTTTCCATGGCTTCTCTCATCGCTACTCGCGCAAAAAAAGTGGAAGCAGCGCCTGCTTCCACTTCTTAGATAGTAGCGAGAGAGGGATTTGAACCCACGACACCACGGGTATGAACCGTGTGCTCTAGCCAACTGAGCTATCTCGCCATAATATTTACTGAATGTCTTAAAAAGAAATGGGGCCTACAGGGCTCGAACCTGTGACCCTCTGCTTGTAAGGCAGATGCTCTCCCAGCTGAGCTAAGACCCCACATTCAGAACAATTCGCTTGATTTCTCTCGCAAACTGCTCTGCTATTATAATATTAAAACTTGATATATGTCAAGCACTTTTTTGACTTTTTTCAAAACTTTTTTCAAACTTTTCTCAGTCCCTAAATCTGAGATGAGTTTTCCAGACTGCTACAGGCATTCACTACAAGAAAAACCTACTCAAACCTATCAAATGTATGATTTCGTAGGTCATTTAACCTGCATGGGCACTGTTATTCCAGCCCGATGACCTACTCAATCGCTAATATAGCTCTTTTGAGTAGGTTTTTTGCCCGCCTTTATTTTATAATACCGCATCATTTGCAGTAAAAAGACCTACTAAAATCACTCTTTTTTATTAATTAGTGGGCTTTTCATCTGCTTGCAATCAAAAACTTCATTATAAAAACCTACTCAAGTTACAATTAATACCACTTTCGTAGGTCTTCCCCACAGAGACTGACAATCACATCAGATTGACAGCCACATCGGTCTGCCGATCACATCAACCCAACAGCCTCATCGGCCTGTCAGCCTCATCAACCCAACGGTCTCATCAGCCTGCTGCCTTCGCCAACCTGACGCCCTGCTCATGCCATGTAATTTACACATCCAGAATATATCCGATCCAGAACAGATATCTAGAACAGATATCTCGTCCACAACAGGAAATTCTTAATCAGCTTCATTCTGCGTTCTCTCTTAGGAGTTAGCTCCACAGGCTGCACATTATATGGATTGTCGTATGTGCCATCAGCATTAGCCTTTCTTGCACTATGCTCATACGTCTGCATGGCACTGCCAAGCTGCTCATTAATCTCCTTGCTGTCAATAACAAGCATAAGCTCTGTATCAAGATACACGCTTCTCATATCAATATTAAATGAGCCAACCACCGATATATCATCATCTATAAGAACCGACTTTCCGTGGTATGAATAGCCGCCTTCATATTCCCACACTTCAAGCCCTGTGCCAAGCACCTTATCCTTATGTGCATAATAATCTGCTGAGCCAAATGGATTGCCATTATTGCCTACAGAATTAGTCATTAAAGAAACATTTCCAACTGAGTCACATACTTTCTTTAATCCGTCATACATATACTCATTGCAGATAATATACGGTGTATGTATCTTAACCTGCGAATCCGCCTGCTCCATGAGATTCGTGAGCTGATACCACACTACCGGCTTTTTCGCGCCACATTCTATTGGATTACTAAGAAGTGCTATATTGCTGACTTCAACTGTTTCATCTGTGTAATCAGTGTCGGTCAGGTAGTCTTTGTTATCAGCATAATATATGCTGTAATTATCAAGCAGTTCTTTTCTTGCCGCCCTGACCTTCTTATTGCCTGCACATCTGTTATTCTTTAAAAATGCTTTGCTCTCCTTATAGTTCCATACACTCTCATAATAAGCAAGAACATCATTCACAGAACTGTTTTCATCAGGGCTTTCGCAGTACACAAGCACATCCCTGTCGTAATTCTTATGTCCCGGATATGCTCCCAGAAAATAGTTAAATGTATTTCTTCCACCAAGTATATAATTAGTCCTGTCGGCTATGACATATTTGTCATGAAGCCTTCCCATTGACTGCCACGGCTTAAAAGGATTGACCTTATTATATATCTTCACATTCACATTGTCTGATGACGCAAGTGCCTTAAAATCAGGATTGCCCTTCATCTTGGTAAAACCGGATACCCCGTCAACTATAACATTGACCGATACACCTCTGTCTGCAGCATCAATAAGTGCTCCAAGCATCAGCTTTCCGCTGTCATCTGACCTGAAGTCAAATGTTGAGAGTATAATCTCACTCTTTGCATTGCTTATCATCCTTATACGCTCTTTAAGTGCCTCGTCATTATCCTCGATAATACGCGCCCGCTCGGCACTTGTTCTCTCTTTCCATATGCCCTGTTCATCAAGCTGCTTCATCTCGTCAGCAGTAAGTTCTGGCTGTCTGTGGTAACTTATCAGGGCGCATGCTACGATTGCGGCAATAAGTACAACAAGCAGTATCACTGCCCAAAGAATTATTCTCTTCATAAGTTTTCTCCTATTGTAAGATTTCAAGATTATTCTCCTTAAATATTATCTCTATCCTTTTATTACCCCGGCTCTCCCGTAAACAAAAAAGATGTGTCATATATTATATATACAACACACCTTTTCGATATCACATTAAATATTTATGAATTATTCTTAAATTATCTGATATAGTTGGTCTTAATCTTATTCTCGCCTTGTGGAAGCTCAATTCCAGCCTTCTTTGCTGCATCTACTGACTTAACAAGCCATGCAAAATTCTGACCTAAAAGTCTCATTGTCTGCATACCTTCTTCGTCCTTAACAACCTCATCAGGTGTATTGCCATGTACAATATTCCAGTAGTTAGATGATACAACCGGCATCTGGTTAATCTGGAAATACTTATTCAACACATCAACTGTTGATGTTGTTCCGCCACGGCGGGCAGATGCGATTGAAGAACCACATTTGTAACGAAGCTCGTTACCATATGCACCAAATAATCTGTCGAGGAACATTAATATCTCTCCTGTTGGAGAAGCATAATAAACAGGTGAACCAACAATAAGTCCGTCTGCATCAGTTATCTTAGCGCCAACTTCCTTGACAACTGCGTCAAGCTCGCCCTTAACAACTCTGCTGCCAACTGCAACTATCTCAGTATCAATTCCCTGTGCCTCTAATTCCTTAGCAACAACAGAAAGTGCTGTATATGTACAGCCTGCATCTCTTCTGCTGCCATTAACTAATACAACCTTCATGTTATAACACCTCCAAATTATTAATTAAACATTAATCTCTGCCTTCATACCAAGCTCTTCCTTATTAGAATCAAGAATAGGCTTGATAACATTAGTAAGATACTCGTCAACCTGTTCCTTAGAACGGCCAACATACTTCATAGGATCAAGCTTTGACTGTAACTCTTCAAGAGTAACACCGAACATTGGCTCTGCTGCAATAAGTTCAAGAAGGTTATTATCAAGGCCTTCCTGCTTAACTCTCTTTCCTGCTATCATAGAAAGCTCTCTGATCTTCTCATGAAGCTCCTGTCTGTCTCCACCAGCCTTAACAGCGTCCATCATAATATTCTCTGTTGCCATGAATGGAAGCTCTGCCATCATGTGTTTGATGATAACCTTGTCATATACAACAAGTCCGTCAACAACATTTAAGTAGAGGTCAAGGATTCCGTCAACAGCGAGGAAGCCTTCTGGAACTGACATTCTCTTGTTAGCTGAATCATCAAGTGTTCTCTCGAACCACTGTGTAGATGAAACAATAGCTGGGTTAAGTGCATCACTGATAACGAAATCAGCAAGTGAAGCCATACGCTCACTTCTCATAGGATTACGCTTGTAAGCCATTGCTGATGAACCAATCTGTGACTTTTCAAATGGCTCTTCAACTTCCTTGAGATGCTGTAATAATCTGATATCATTAGAGAACTTGTGTGCGCTCGCAGCAATTCCTGCAAGTACATTAAGTACTCTTGTATCAACCTTTCTTGAATATGTCTGGCCTGAAACTGGAACATATGCGTCAAATCCCATCTTTTCTGCAATCTTTCCGTCAATCTGGCGGATCTTATCCTGATCTCCGTTGAAAAGTTCAAGGAATGAAGCCTGTGTACCTGTTGTACCCTTGCAGCCCAAAAGCTTCATTGTAGAAAGTACATAATCAAGGTCTTCAAGGTCCATAACTAATTCATTGAGCCATAATGTAGCTCTCTTACCAACTGTAGTTGGCTGTGCTGGCTGAAAATGTGTGAAAGCCAGTGTAGGCTGTGCCTTATATTTATCTGCGAACTTAGAAAGCTCATCAATAACATTAACAAGCTTCTTACGAACAAGCTTTAAGCCCTCTGTCATAATGATGATATCAGTATTATCACCAACATAGCATGAAGTTGCTCCAAGATGTATGATACCTTTAGCCTTAGGGCACTGAAGTCCGTAAGCATATACATGAGACATAACATCATGTCTTACTTCCTTCTCTCTTCTCTTGGCATCTTCATAGTTAATATCATCTTTGTGAGCCTTTAACTCATCAATCTGCTCCTGTGTGATAGGAAGTCCAAGTTCATGCTCTGTCTCTGCTAATGCAATCCAGAGTCTTCTCCATGTCTTAAACTTCATGTCTGGAGAGAAAATGTACTGCATTTCCTTGCTTGCATATCTTTCTGCAAGTGGTGTCTGATATCTGTCGTTCATCTCGTATCCGCCTTTCATATATCAAAATTTAGGTATGCGCTCATCACAGGACCGCATACAAGTTTAGTATATCATAGCAGACCTGCGTTTGCAATTTATGACTTAAATTAGTGTATACAGATTACTCATCTAGTTTATATATCTTAATATTATAAATGTTGTATTTGGATACACTTTCAAGCCTGTAATAATCTGTCTGCCCTGTCCCATCAGTATAATTTACCTTAACCTCGACAAGCACATTGTTAATTACATCTATTGCTTTCCCTATCTCTACACTGGACGGCTGCATATAATTATACGCAGCGCTGTCAGATGACGGAAATTCATTCAGTATTACCAGACTGAGTGACTCATCGTTACTTCCATTAACTCTCTTAGTCCCGCCTTTTACTTCCTGATTCCTTTTAGTGTACTTTGTACTGCTTGCACTTACTATGTCAAATGTACATGAAGCATTATATGCAGTGAATTCAAGGCTTCCTATATTGTTGTCATCATACAGTGACGGCCAGCCAATCACATTTGCAGCAATATAGCCTCCCTCATCTTTCTCTCCTAAGGCAGTACCAATATTTACAACATTTACCTTATAACTTCCCATTAAAGTCTCGTCAGTGAAATCCTTATGTAATACGGGATATGTCATGCTTAACTTAGCCCCGGTTTCATTCTTATAATTCTTTTTATCAGCTGCATTATCCGTCTTAGAGATTTCACCCGTATTGCCGTCCGAAGCTCCCTCCGACCCGAATACCTTCTTCCATACGGTTTCTGTTTCTATATTTTTCTTGTCCATATACATAAGCCCGTCCATTTCGTTCATATTCATATAGAACAGATATCTGTCATCACCAAAATACAGAGCCAGTGCGTCAGGACACATTATCTCGTTAACCAAACCTCCATCTTTATCAAGAACAATGTACCTGTTTTCTGAGAATCCATACAGCTCCCACATATAATAACAGTACTTATGATTATTAAGATAAATGTATTCTCCATCGGAAGATACACTGCACATATCACATTTATCTGTTGAATCCCATATTTTTAACGGCGTATTGCTTCCCGAAGCCACCTTATAAAGCCCCTCTCCAGTAACAAAATAATACAATGTGTCATCAACTATATAATAATCATTGATATTCTCACTGCTTACAGTTTCTACCACATCTGTATCATGCGAATAGCTGAACAGTCCCTTGCTGTGGACATGCATTTCATCAACTGATATCGAAGAATCAGCTTCCCTGACAGTAATATATATCTTACCGTCAAAGCATTTTACATTAGTTATGGAAATTCCTGTGCCTGTAACCTCATACACAGTCTTTTTCTGTCCTGTTGAAAGTGAAACCTCTATTAAACTTTCCGTTGTCTCCTGCTCCGACAACAGCTCTCCGCCATCGTGTACATATGCATAATCTCCCTGAAACACAGCTTTAATTGAATCCACCCCGCTATTAGGCATAAGCTCGGCTACCGTCTCTCTCGCTGTTCCGCTCTTATCCATACGGCACAACATAGCCATACCATCAGACAACCCAAAATAATAGATATAATCCCTGTAGTAATAGATACTCTGCAACGCTGTTTTGTTTCCGAAAAATGCATTACATTCCGCAGAGTCATGACTGCACTCCGGCTTTGCACACACAGGAATCACATCATTAGTCTCCAGATTAAAGAACAACAGCATATTACTGCCACTGTTCATATAATAATAACCTTCATCTACCGCTGCCAGATCATAATACCCATCAGTGTCCCAGTAATTCTGAAATTCACTGCTTCCAGCACCGCCTGTAAACCCTGCATAATAAATATTCTTTTCTGCATCTGCATTTCTATGAAGCAGTATATATGCCACAATCACGACAACAAGCACTGCTCCAAACACAGCTGAAATCACAATCTGCAAATGTTTTTTATTCACGCAATCACCCCCAGATTACTCTTTAAATCTATATACGAGTTAATCCGGGAAAAAGTTTTAATTACTCTCAGCTTTTTTTAATTCACAATCCCCAAGAATATTATTTTTATCTATATACACAAGTTCTCCACCCGTCTTTGCGAAAAACATATACTTTTCATCACCAAAATATGCTGTTCCTGAATTCTTATCGAGTGCAATTGTGTTCACAACTGTTCCATCAGTTTTCAAAACAAATATTTTTCTTTCTATCTTCTTGCTGTAATCAGTTGCACTTCCGGCTCCTCCATTAGACATATACAGATAATTGCCATCATACGACATCGTAGCACGAATTATTGTCTCATCAGCTTTATATAGTAATGTTGAATCAGTACCGTTTAATTTTCTCGAATACAATCCCTTTCCAATTACAAAATAAAACAGAACTCCATTCTCTGTATCCACATAATAATCTGATATATTCTTATCAGAAATCACCTCTGCATTTCCTGTACCATAATCATAACAATACAGTAAAAATGATTCATTTATTTCACCTTTATCTCTGTCCAATGAATATGTTAATATCTTAAAAAATAGTTTATCCCCAAAGCTTCTTGCTCCTGATATAGCAGCATTTTTGCCTTCATATGAAAATGCTTCTTCTGATTGTCCAGTCTTTAAATCTATCTTTTTAATTACTTCTTTTCCAACTTCGTCACTTGCTGTATGTCCCAAATGGTCATAAGCATATATACAGTCATCATGAAAAACCATTGATATTGATGTTACGCCGTCATTAGCAAACAAATCCGCCACATCCTCTCTCTTGCTTCCATCTTTCTGTATTCTTACAACCTTCGCCATACCTCCATCAACCCTTACCATATATATGTAACCTTTATAATAATAGACAGGTGATGAAAGATAGTCCATTGAGAAAAATGCATTACAATCTGAATTATCGTGTGTACAGTCTGGTTTTGCACATACAGCTATTGTCCTTTGTGTCGCATCATCAAAATACTTCAGTGTAGTTCCATCAACATCATATGTAAGAAAATAATAGCCTTCCTCCGACTTGGCAATGCTATGAATATCCGGATTCCAATAGCTCTGTTCGTCTGTTTCCCCACTGCTTTTGCCAATGTCTATTGCCTTTTCCTTCTTTCCCTTCACCATCACAAGAGCTGCTGATAATGCAACCACACAGATTACAACCCCGATAATTATTATAGATAATTTCTTCTTTGACATAAAAGCACCTTCTCCCCTAAAATTTAATCCTCTTTAATATTCCCCTTCTCAACATTCGGCTTTATAAGCTTCTCATAAGAATACTTCCACAATTCTTCCGAACCTTCCGCAGTTCTTGCATTCCTCTTTAATATCTGGCTGAGATGAACTCCCTTTTCTGCCCAGCTTTTACCTTTTGAAGCGTCATTTAAGATTACCGGCTGGAAATTATCCATAGTTCTTGCAAACTTTGCCTCCGGTGTTTCCTGTGCCTCGAATTCCTCCCACAGTTCACGCATATACTTTCCCTGGTCTTCTGGAAGAATACTGAATATTCTGTCAGCACATTTTAACTCACGCTCACGCTGTGTCTTCTTGGCATTCTCATCGTAAGCATAAGTATCACCTGCATCTATCTCTACAAGGTCATGTATAAGAAGCATTGTCATTGTGCGGAGCACATCAATCTTTTCATTAGCGTATTCTGATAACAGCACAGTCATAATTGCCATATGCCATGCATGCTCAGCGTCATCTTCCTTTCTTGACGCATCTGCCAGATACGTCTGTCTGCCAATGCTCTTTTCCTTATCAATCTCTCTTATAAACTCTATCTGTCTGTCCAGTCTGTCTTTATCCATGTTATTCCTCTTTTCTATAGATGTAATCTTCATGCTTCTTCAATGTCAGATGTGCTGGCACTAATCCGTCAGTTCAAGTGCCGCAACATCTCCAACAACTATAATAGCTGGTGATGGAAAGTCCGCTGTCTTTACTTTTTCTGCAATATCAGAAAGTGTTCCGACAAGCTTTACATATGTACCATCTGTATTCTCACCGTGAATTACTGCAACCGGCGTATATGACGACTTTCCGTATCTCATCAGCTTTTCCGTAATCATGTCTATGCTCTTTAATCCCATAAGAAATACAAATGTTTCATCAAGCTTTGCATATGATTTCCACCTGATTTCTTCAATCTCCGGTGGCAGATTATCAGCCGTATGCCCTGTAATCACATGAAATCCACGGCTTGCACCCCTGTGCGTTACCGGTATTCCTGCCATTCCACACAAGCCTATACTTGAAGTAACTCCCGGAACTTCATGTACAGGTATGCCATGTGCTTTAAGCGCAAGTGCTTCCTCGCCGCCCCTGCCAAACACATACGGGTCTCCGCCTTTCAGTCTCACAATATATTTACCCTCAAGTGCTTTAGCAACAAGCAGTTCATTAATCTCTTCCTGTGCCTTAGAATGTCTGCCGCTTCTCTTACCTGCGTATATCAGCTCACAGCTCTCCTGTGCAAACTCCAGCAGATGCTCATCTATCAGATCATCATATACTATAACCTCTGCCCTTCTTATCTCTGACAGACCTTTGAGTGTAATTAATTCATATGAACCGCAGCCTGCACCAACAAGTGCCGCTCCCGGCAGTATCTTCCCGCTTCCATTATCAAGATATTTCTGTAAAAATGCATTTTCTTCCTTGCTGCTGCACACTCTGTCTGCTTTCATGCAGAATTCAGAAATTTCTCTTATAAATGCTGCTCTTTTTCTGTCATCATCTATCTTTTCTTTAGCAAGTGTCCTGACCTCTGAAAGATAATCTAATATGCTCTCTATATTATCAGATACATTTGCTTCAAAATCTCTTCTTAACTTAGCTGCAACATGCGGACTCTTCCCACCTGTAACAAAGCCTGCAACCATATCACCCTTCTGCACAAGTGAAGGAAATATAAAATCACACAGCTCCTGGTTATCCACAACATTTACAGGAATACCCTTTTCTTTGCACAATCTGGCAGCTTCTTTATCCGCTTCTTCACCTGCTGCCGCGATAACAAAGTCCGCATTTTCAATATCTTGTGGTGTGAATATTCTTCTTTCAACACTTATATTATCGCAAGCCTGCACCACTGCCTCTATGTCAGAAACTATAGACGGTGCAACAACTTTAATCTTCACGCCAAAGCCCTTCAGCCTACTTATCTTTCTTGCTGCCACCTTACCGCCACCAATAACAAGGCATTTCTCCCCTTCTATTTCTTTAAAAAACGGAAAATAACTCATCCTGTTCCCCTTTTCTTGTAATTATTGTCATGATACACTTTGAAACAGTCAAGTCCAAATTTGTGTGTAAATTCATCTTTCAGTTATGTGGTTTTATCTAC
>OLGY01000803.1_pt1 | contig 19293 bp, 16 predicted proteins | sample 1605951 | NCBI WGS metagenome assembly OLGY01 (sample SAMN03283280) | human gut metagenome | biome: human-associated habitat; material: feces | host: Homo sapiens | place: Peru | collected 2012
ATAATCATACTTGGAATATCCTAGTTCCTCATCCAGTTCTTCATACAAGGCAACTACTTGAAGCCATATAAATTCCTCCTGGACGTTATTAATATCTATTTCCAAAGCCATTTAAAGCTTTAGCCAAATCTATATCTGCTTGTATATATTCTTGTTCCATTTGATATATGCTTTCTGATATATCTCTCAAATCATCACTTAAGTCCGCAAATTGTTGACTCAAAACTTGATATTTTTTTTCAAACATATCCCTTCCTGCTCCAGCCCAAGAAAATAACAAATTTGATTTTTTTCCATCCATATCATTCTTTAGTAATGTCATTTTTTCTGCCAAATTCTTACATAATTTAGCTGCTTCATCAAAACTAGCTGTATCTAAATAGAATTCTGAGCTAGAAACTCTAGTATCATTAGCCATGTCATTTCACCTCCAAAACTTTTATTCTTGAAATATCAGTTCTCTCTAGTAAATATGCATCCCCAAATTCCAATGGTTTCATATGTCTTACAACTGCTGATTGTAACTCACAGAATTTGAAATCTTTTAGCTTAGGTGTTGTAATTATTGCTTTCTTATTCTCTTTCTGTCGTTTAAGAATATCTGGTGCTGTATATGGCACAGTAACATCTTCAATATTAGAATAAATAAAACTAATACCCAATGCTTTATATTGCTTCATCAATTTATTATATTTTTCCAATATTGGCTTATTAGAGCTTATATACTCCATAGCCTCTTTGCTATCAAATGTAATTTGTGACAGTCCATTGTCTATATGATAGAGTCGCGTATCACCAACATGTACTACAACATACTCATTTTTTACAAACAGCACCCCCGTAAATGTTGTCCCCATACTAATTTTCCGTTTGTGTGAATAGTCAATTATTTTAACATTCAAGTCTTTCAACATAAGTGACCATTTACCACCGACAACATTCAAGTCCAAATTTTCCAGTTCATACGGGAGTTCTTCATCAAACCATTTTGAAAATGCCTTTACAACTGCAGCACTTGCAAGTTCACCTTTTGATAGTCCACCCATGCCATCACAAATTATAGCCAGTAACACTTCACCATCTTCAAAAGTGCCATGCTTAAAAAGGACGCTGTCCTGATTCGTTTCCTTAGATATTCCAATATCTGTATCAGCCGTAACTATAAAATGCATCATTCCACCCCTTATGTTCTGAATTCAAATTCCTCATTTGCTAAACGAATATTATCTCCATTATGAATTTCCATTTCTTGTTGTGCCGGAATTGGAACTCTATTTATAAATGTCCTGTTTTTTGAATTCAAGTCGATAATAAAATATCTTCCGCTTCTGGATATAATATCTGCATGACTTCTACTCACCATATTGTTATTAGAAACAAAATAATCTGAATAGCTTTTTTCTTTTCCTATTCGAAAAACCGGCTTATTAATAACAAATGTCTCACCAGTCATTAATCTAACCATTGAAGCACAATTAACAGGATTATTAGATTCATTCAGCAAACCTGTTGCTTCCTCTGAATCATCTAATAATCCTGTTGCTTCTCCATCTGTCTCCAATAAACCCGTTGCTTTCTCCGAATCATCTAACAGTCCTGTTGCTTCATTTTCTGATGCTTTGTTATCATAATGTTCATAATAATGAGCCTGCTTATCCGTCATAAAACCACTTTGCCCAACATTATGCCGTTTAATAGTATTTACAACACTTCTATCTTCTTCATAAATATAATTTTCAATTTTGCCGGCATCGTATGCTGATAGAGACTTTATAAAATATACAAATCTTGATATATATTCAGTATCAGACTCTTGCATTGGCTGTACTGCATATATAATCTGTTCCATAAAATTAATTATGTCTGCTTGTTTTCCGTCATTTTCCAACGGAAGATATATAAATTGAAGTTCTCTGGTTATTTCATTTATAAATACATAATGGATATCCCATACAACATTGTTTTTTATCAATGAGTTTTCATCTATCTTCTTTGTTGTATCTATTATCTGCTCCATGATAAATAAAAAATCATACTTACTCATTGGCTTTTTCAGTCGTTCTGCCAGCTTTATCCCAATAGGTCCATAATAAATGATACTTTTTTTCTTTCTATCACGTATGTTAAGTAATCCTCTAATGTTTCTCTCTGAAAAATAATCCAACTGACGGTCATTTATTTTTTCTTTAACCGAAAGATTTACTTTTATTTCCAGTTTACAATCCTTTGATTTTACTTTATACTTTGCCATGGTATTTACCCTACTCTGCTATAATATCTGTTTAATTTGCGTAGAACTAACCGTTCTTAACATAAATTAAAATAATATACTATTTATAATACTATGTGACGGATTGTACCCTTTTTTTGACCCTATTTATATATTGTTTAATTTTTCAAGCTGTATCCTTTTGTTTTCAAAAGATGAATGCACATAGCTGTTCAAGGTAATGTTTACATTAGAATGTCCCATAATCTCACTAAGTGATTTTACATCTACACCACATTCAATACACCTTGTTGCAAAAGTATGCCTAAGCATATGAAAATTAAAATCTTGAATTCTATGCTTATTTAGCACTCTATGAAATCGATATTCAAATGTTCTTGGACTAATAAACTGTGATGTCCCTGACAATATGTAATCTGTCAGGCGATTATACTTATATTTTTCTAAGATTGAATATAGTTTACTGTTTATTGGGATATCTCTAACAGAATGCTGGGATTTTGGATTATCTACTACCAACATAGTTTTATGCTTATCTGAATTTAATTCATCCGGAACACGCACTATTGATTGACGAACATAAAGAATTCTGTTAACGAAATCAATATTCTCCCATCTAAGTGCACATATTTCTCCAATTCGCAATCCTGAATTCAGAGCTAACAGTATTCCAACTTCCGTCATAGAATCAGAATAGGACAGCTTGTCTTCAAGCTCTTTTTGCATTGCTTTGTTTAAAACCATCACCTCATTTTTCTTTATAATCGGTTTCAAAACTTTTCCCGGCAACGGAGAGCACAATCTGTTATTAACTGCATAATCGATGCAGGATGATAATATAATTGCCATTGTTTTAATATATGAATTACTCAAACCGCCTTTACCATCCATTCTTCCTGAAATCTGTTTATCAAGAAGAAATTTATTTATTATATCGTTGTTAATATTATTAATGTTCAAATTTCCAAGCTCAGGTAAAATATGTGTTGCTATTATATTCTTATATTTTAAAATCGTAGATTTCTTAAGAAATAATTCTTTACTTAATATCCATGAATCAAGTACTTGTGACATTGTAATGTTGTTTGTATCATGGCTTTCTTTTAGCGACACAGAATTGGTTTTTAAATAGATTTCTTTCTTTTCTCTAACTTCTTTATAACTATGCCCATAAATTGAATGATATTTAGATATACCATTATTCTTCTGTAAGACTCTGGCTTCCCATCTTCCATCACTTCTTTTTCTTATGTTTTCTCCTCTTTTACTCATATTGCCTCCTTTTGCGACCATAAAAATGACCATTTAAAACTTTTTCATAGAAAAAAACCATGCGATTTAACGATTAAACTAAATGTATTATATAAAAAAAAGAAGTATTTGTTTACAAATATTGACTTTTTTTTATTACTTTGCTATCATTAGTGTAATAAAAAATCATTTTTTCAAAGTTAAGAACGGTTAGTTCTACGCAATAAACATTAAGCATTTCTACATATTAATATGATAATCTTGCCAAGCTGCAGATAATCTTAAACATCGATATTATCAACCATCTCATGACAAAGTCTATAACTCATTCCACAAGCAAATATATATACTCACGAATTTCTAACATTCACAATAAAGACAATATAAGTTAAATGTATATTTTTCCTGATAAAATAAAAAACTCCAGATACATACCAGCAGAATATCTAAATTCTCCCAATTTGCATCTGAAGCTTATAGTTAACTGTATAAAACTGTATAAAATTATATTATTTAAAGGCAATTCATATCTGTGAATCCAGCTATTTATCGGTATTTCCATATAAAAGCTGTGCTTCCTGCAGTTTACGGCATCCAGCGGTCGCCATTCTGTTTTAAAACGGCCGTTTTCCGAAGCCAACGGCTGCCCATTTTTTAGTTAGAAGATTACCGCTTATCGTGTGTTAATCTTAATCGTGTAGTGTTTTGTAGCTCTCTTCATAATGGAATTGGCAGATACCTCATCGTTGAGGATCATCGCTTTCCAGAAGTTCCTCACTGTGGAAGTAACCGACATTATATCTGTTGCAAGCCTTGATGCCGATTGCTTTGGCCAGATAAGACTTTCCTGCATCAGATTCACCAAGAATGCAGAGGTTGTAACCTCTTTCAATGAAATCAAGAGAAGAAAGCACCTCTGTTATGCCTGAAGGGAGATATTCACGTTTATCAGAGTCTACGCAGTCTGACAATTCTTCAGGTGAACCCTTCAGATGCGCAGCTGTTAAGCGATTCTTTAATGTCGTGCTGACATTTTCCTGAAACTGTGGTCCGATCAATTCCGCAATAAGCGTAAGTCGATCCATTTCCAGGAATCCGGGTTTGTGATACAGATAGATCATCCAATGCAGCTGCCATAGTAGAGAGCTTAAGTTCGTTCAGTTCATCAACGAGTTCATTTATCAGTGCAGTTCCTGTAATCATCATTCATCGACCTCCTCCTTTTATTTGACACATTAATTCATGTATGTTAATTTTAACATATAATTATCAGTTTTAGGGAGTTTTTTATGTATACAATAGGTCAAATTTCAGAAATGTTCAACATTCCCGTCTCGACTCTCCGCTACTACGACAAGGAAGGTCTTTTTCCTAACATGAAAAGGGAATCAAATATAAGAAAATTCGACGACTCGGAGATAGAGACTCTCCGTATCATTGAATGCCTTAAAAAATCGGGCATGGAGATTAAGGACATCCGCCGCTACATGGAGCTGTGCTCTAAGGGCAGCTCAACCTACGCCGAGCGCAAGGCTCTTTTTGAGAAGCAGCGCGAGTCCGTTGAAGGTGAGATAGCGCGCCTTGAAAAGACGCTCAATATGTTAAAGTTCAAGTGCTGGTACTACGACCAGGCGATAGCTGACGGAAACGAGGATCACATAAAGGAAATGCTCCCCGACAAGCTTCCGGCAGACATACAGGCTGTCTACGACTGCGCACACGCACAGTAAATACATAATGAGTCCGCTTATGAAACGGCTTATGGCTCCGCGAAGATTCCCAGCGTCAGAGGATTATAGGTGCACGCTATGAAGAGAATCCCCTGCGCAATGTAGCCGATTCTTATCGCCATGCAGGCTGCCGTGCTCCACTTTGCATTCAGTGTTTTATACACGAACACGAATGCGGCTGACACCGATACATAGAAATTGATTATGTCGAGTGCCATGACATCGAATCCGAGAATCCCATTGTATGTATAGAATATCACCGGAATGAGCCATGTCCCTATAATGTTTCCGAGGAGCCAGTGCACATCGAACTTTCTCACAAAAACTGCCATGCACAGGAGCATTGGAAAGTATACAAGTTTCATATGTTCCCATGTTGACTCATTAATTGGAAAAAAATATCCCACAAATCTGTTTTCACCCGTGAGGTTATGCACAAAATGCCACATTGTACCCACAATCGCAACAAATAAATACAGCAAAAGCCATTTTTTTCTGCTCCATCCGCTCATGCAAAAACCTCCTGAATATAATTATTGGTACATTATATTCAGGAGGTTCTTTTTTTATTACTTATTTTATGTTCTTAATTATTTTTCTTCCTCAGGATGGATGCTGACACCGCGGTTCATATCTCCCTGTGGGTTCTTGCCGAACTCATAATCATTGCCCGGAAGAATTGCATTGAGAATTATTCCGGCTATTGCAGCTATTGCAAGACCTGTGAGAGTGATTGATGTTCCGCCCACATTGAATGTGAGTCCCGATGAGAAGCCAAGTCCGCATACTAAAATTACAGCAGCTATTACAAGATTTCTTGATTTTGTAAAATCAACCTGGTTTTCAACCACGTTTCTCACACCGATTGCAGAAATCATACCGTAAAGCATAATGCTGACGCCTCCGATGATTGCAGAAGGCATTGAGCCGATAATCTCGGATACCTTAGGTATGAAGCTTAACACAATCGCAAATACTGCCGCTATTCTTATAACCCTCGGGTCATGTACATGGCTGAGCTCAAGAACTCCCGTGTTCTCACCGTAGGTTGTGTTGGCAGGACCGCCGAATAATGACGAGAGAGAGGTTGCAAGTCCGTCACCGATGAGCGTTCTGTGAAGTCCCGGGTCAGCGATGAAGTTGCTTCCGACGGTAGCTGAGATTGCGGACATATCCCCGATATGTTCCATCATGGTTGCAAGAGCGATAGGTGCCATCACAAGAATACCTGTAATGTCAAACTTGCATATCTGAAACGGCGGAAGTCCCACAATGCTTGCACTTGCCACACCGGCGAAGTTGAGTATCGCCGTCCCGTCAGGATTGGTCACTCCGCAAAGATGAAGTATAAGTGCGACAACATACGAAATAACAACGCCCATGAGAATAGGAATGATTCTGAGCATTCCCTTTCCCCAGATGTTGAACACGATGATTACACCGAGTGCGATGAGCGCGATAAGCCAGTTGGTTGAAGCGTTGCTCACGGCAGAAGGTGCAAGGCTCAGACCGATACATATTATGATTGGTCCCGTGACCACAGGCGGAAGAAATCTCATAACCTTATTCACACCCACAAGCTTGATGATGAGTGCGAGCACAAGGTACAAAAGTCCTGCCACAACAACACCGCCGCATGCATAAGGGAATTTCTCCGCCATCGTCATCGCCGCATACTTTCCGGTATCAAGGCTTGCCATCGTCGCGTAGCCGCCTAGGAATGCGAAGGATGAACCTAGGAATGCAGGCACCTTCATCTTAGAACATAGGTGAAAAAATAAAGTACCGACACCTGCGAAGAATAATGTAACCTGAATGGACAACCCCTGTCCTTCAAAATATCCTCCAACAAGAATCGGTACTAAAATGGTTGCTCCGAACATTGCGAACATATGCTGCAAGCCGAGAAGGAGCATTTTCGGAACGCCAAGCGTTCTCGCGTCTTTGATTGCTTCGTTTTTGTTGCTCATTGTAACCTCCTCATTTGAATGGATGCCAAGACAAAAGACACACCATAGTATTTGTTCAAATATAACAAAAATTCATGAGAATTACAATGATAATTATTATAAAATTATAAATTAAATATTGAGCAAGTCACTGTAAACCTTTAACGCACCCTCCGTCTCATGTGCAAGAACCTTCTTAGCGAGAACCTTTCCAAGCTGTACGCCCTCCTGGTCGAAGCTGTTCACATTCCATAAGAAGCCCTGGAACATAATCTTGTTCTCATAGTGAGCGAGAAGTGCTCCGAGTGTCTCAGGAGTGAGCTGCTCGCCAATGATAATGCTTGACGGGCGGTTGCCCTCGAAGTTCTTGTTGCGGTTGTCGTCGCTCTTTCCGCAGGCAAATGCAACTATCTGTGCTGCCACGTTGGCACAGAGCTTCTGCTGGCTTGTGCTGTCCTGAATAACGACATCCGTTCCTATCTGGCTGTTCTTAAAGCCGATGAACTGTAGAGGCACAATATCTGTTCCCTGATGAAGAAGCTGGTAGAAGGAATGCTGTCCGTTGGTTCCCGGCTCACCGAAGATTACAGGTCCCGTCACATAGTCCACAGGCTCGCCAAAGCGGTTGACCGACTTGCCGTTAGACTCCATGTCAAGCTGCTGTAAATGTGCAGGGAAACGGCTCAATGCCTGTGAGTAAGGAAGCACTGCCGTGCTTGGGTAGCCGAGCACGTTGCGCTCGTACACACCGATAAGCGCATCGAGCATCTCAGGGTTTTTAAGTATATCCTCATTCTTAGAGAGCTCGTCCTCTGCCGCAGCACCCTCAAGGAACCGTGCGAACACTTCAGGGCCGAAGGCGAGTGACAATACAGCTCCGCCTACCGCAGATGTCGAAGAGAAACGTCCTCCGATGTAATCATCCATGAAAAAAGCAGCAAGATAATCGTCGCTCTTGGCAAGAGGTGAAGTCTCACTTGTTACCGCTATCATGTGCTTAGAGGCATCAAGCCCTGCCTTCTTTAACGCGTCCTTTACAAAAGACTCGTTCGTGAGTGTCTCAAGTGTTGTTCCCGACTTAGACACGAGAACGAATATAGAATGAGCAACATCCGTGGAAGCAAGCACTGCTGCCGCATCGTCAGGATCAACATTGCTTATGAATTTAGCCTCCATCTTGAAGGTTCCGTTCTTCTTAGCCCAATTCTCAAGTGCAAGGTACATTGCGCGAGGTCCCAAATCACTTCCGCCTATGCCTATCTGTACAACGGTCGTGAACTTCTCGCCCGCTGCATTTGTAATCTCTCCATTATGAACCTTATTGGCAAAATCTGCGATTCTGTTCTGCTGCTCAACATAGAAGCTTCTCTTGTCAACTCCATCAGCCTCAACCGCTGCACCAAGCTGACCTCTTGTCATGTGGTGAAGAACAAGACGCTTCTCACCCGTATTTACAACCTCTCCCTCGTAGAGAGCCTTGAACTTCTCTGAAAGCTGTGCTTCCTTTGCAAGCTTTGCAAGAACATCGAGAACTTTGTCATCAACCTGCTTTGCAGCATAATTATATGTAAGTCCCTCAGCCATAGGTACACTGTATGCCTTCACGCGGTCAGCACTCATCACATCGGCAAGCTTGACCTCATTTACCTCTGACAACTCCCCGTATGCCTTAAGTGCATCCAGATTCTTCCAGTTAATCATAAAAAAGCCTCCTTCAAGTCCATTAGAATATAATTTGTTAATTATTAAACAATCACCAAAATTATACTATCAAACTCTCATTTATTCAATAGTCTATTTCTTTTCCTGACAGGTCTCCTACACATATACCGTTTCTTTTTTTTCTTTTTACATTATAAAGCATAATATCCGCAGAATAAAGATAGTCCCTGTCCTTGCTGTCTTCCTCCGGAATGCAGTGGCAGATTCCCTGTGATATAGTCACTCCGACATCCACACCGGCGCCTTTATATACACTCCCCAGCTCCTGCACCTTTCTTTTGAGAAGCTCTGCTGTTCTTACAACCTCCTCAACAGACATTCCGACATATATTACAACAAACTCATCACCACCATATCTTGCTGCAAATATACTGTCATTCTGTATATCAGCAAGAATTCCCGCGACAGCCTTGATGCATTCATCACCTGCCTGATGTCCATATGTGTCATTGTACTGCTTGAAATAGTCAATATCCAGTACCTCATACGCAAGCGGGATCCGCTCTTTCTTACACTTTGCAAGTGACGACTGTGCGTATTGTACCAATCTGTATCTGTTGGCAATTCCGGTAAGCTGATCTGTCTCAGACCTTTCAAGAAGCTTGAGCTTTTCTGCCTCAAGCACCCTCTGCTTATCCTTCATTTTATCCACCGAGTTTCTGACATGCAGTATACTTGCTATCATTTTCTGCTTGTCCTCTTCTAACTTCTCACTCAGATCAAAGAAACTTACTAATGCACCGTCACAAGCTTCCTTATCACCGTTTTTCATGTACAGCTTTATCTTAAGTGTAAGAAATTTACGCTTGAGATTATTAATCTGTGTCTTTTTTATCGGCTCATCAAGCCTCTCTATTATTTCCTGCAGCACGTCAAGCCTGTCAATTTCTATCATTAAATTACAGAAATCATATATATCATCAAATATATCCATTATGAGGACGTTTCTCGAAAGCCTTCTTTTTACATCATCGATGATTTTATCCCTGCTCTCATAATCCCCGCATATATGATGGAACCTTACCTCAAGACATTCTACATAAATATAATCCATATTACTAAATGATGCTTGACATTCATCTTTAAGTTTACCTATATATTCCTTTGCATTATCAAGTTCGTCAGCAAGGAGATGGCAGGTCGCAAGATTGGTGTATATCATTGTCAACGACTCATTTCTGCGCTTTTCTGCAGGAGTCCTTACATATTCATTATATGCCTTTAAGAAGTATTCCTCCGCTTCCTTATAAACTCCCGCATCTAAATACAAATACCCGAGATTCAACTCTATGCTGCTATGCACAGACTTGACATCATGCTCCTCACAGATATAAAGCCCGGACATATAATATTCCATGGCAGCAACCGTGTTCCCACGGCTGACCGAAGTTATTCCCATAACATTGTATACTCTGGCAGCGAGACACCACTGACCTGAATTGCCAAGATATCTTAATGCGTTCAACATGCTGCCAAACATTTCATCAATTGAATTTGTAAGATATTCTACCTCACCTATATAAAAATATGCAAATCCAAGCGCATCCTCATCACTGGTTTCATCTGCAAGTTCAATTATTTTATGGCAATACTCCAGCACCCTGTCATTGTCATTTCTTCTGCTTTCCAATACGATTTTCTTATAGCTTTCTATCTTTTCTCTTCTCTTTACTGCATCCGCTTGCATAATGTCCGGGCTTCTCCTTCTTCATTTGAACAATATCAGGTAATTGCGAAACTCTGTGTGTATCCACTTGACGTTGTACAATTTTGCTATATTACCGCTGGGCACGCTTCCGCTACATTGCATCACGTAACGGTACATAATGCAACAAAACACGTTGCTTAAGTACCGACGGCTGCAAAGTACCCAGCTTGCAATATAGTAAAATTGCACAACTGTTCTTTGATAAATATGATTTTCGCAATTACCTATTGAACAATATAACCTTATCAATATATATTATAATCATTTTACATTACTATTTCCATTAAAAAATGTTATTTTTAATAAAAATCCGGGTGATATAACATACTATACGCATAAGAATCAGGACAGCATGCTTTGACATCCTAATCATGTAATGAAAAAAAAACGAATTCCGGAGATAACTCCGAAATTCGTCTATGTAACATGTATTACTTATCAACATCGGGAAGACCATCAAATCCTCTCTGAAGATCCTCTTCCGTAGGTATGTAATCCGTCATCACACCATCATTGAACTTCTGATAAGCAACCATATCAAAGTATCCTGTTCCCGTAAGGCCAAAGAGAATTGTCTTCTCCTCCCCTGTCTCTTTACACTTTAACGCCTCATCCATTGCAACCTTAATTGCATGACTGCTCTCAGGAGCAGGAAGAATTCCCTCCGTCCTTGCAAACTGTGTTGCCGCCTCAAACACACTTGTCTGCTCAACTGCCACAGCTTCCATAAGTCCCTGATGATACAGCTCAGACACGACAGGACTCATTCCGTGATAACGAAGTCCTCCTGCATGATTAGCCGATGGAATGAAATTGCTTCCGAGAGTATACATCTTAGCAAGCGGGCATACCATTCCCGTGTCACAGAAATCATAAGCGAACTTACCTCGCGTAAGGCTCGGACAGCTTGCAGGCTCAACCGCTATAAAACGATAATCCTTCTCTCCACGAAGCTTCTCTCCCATGAACGGCGAAATAAGCCCTCCGAGATTTGAGCCTCCTCCGGCACAGCCGATAATAATATCAGGAGTCACATTGTACTTATCAAGTGCAGCCTTCGCCTCAAGACCTATCACTGACTGGTGGAGAAGGACCTGATTGAGCACACTTCCGAGAACATATCTGTAACCCTCAGTGTGGGTTGCAGTCTCAACAGCCTCAGATATTGCGCATCCGAGACTTCCCGTTGTTCCCGGATGTGCGGCAAGAATCTTACGTCCGACCTCAGTGGTTTCCGAAGGTGACGGTGTCACACTCGCACCATAAGTTCTCATCACCTCACGTCTGAACGGCTTCTGCTCATAGGAAACCTTAACCATGTATACCTTACAGTCAAGTCCGAGATAAGCACATGCCATCGAGAGTGCAGTTCCCCACTGTCCTGCTCCCGTCTCCGTCGTGACGCCCTTAAGTCCCTGCTTCTTGGCATAATATGCCTGAGCAATGGCCGAATTAAGCTTATGGCTTCCGCTTGTGTTATTTCCCTCGAACTTGTAATATATCTTAGCCGGAGTGCCGAGAGCCTTTTCAAGACAATAAGCTCTCACAAGAGGTGCCGGTCTGTACATCTTATAGAAATCCAGAATCTCCTGCGGTATATCAATATACGCGTCATCATTATCAAGCTCCTGCTTAATGAGCTCATCACAAAAAACAGGTCTTAAATCTTCGTAACCCATCGGCTCTAATGTCGCCGGATTGAGAAGCGGTGCCGGCTTAATCTTCATATCCGCACGAACATTATACCACTGCTTAGGCATCTCGCTCTCTTCTAAATAAATCTTATAAGGAATACTCTTTTCTTCACCCATACTACACACCTGTACCTTTCCAAAGCTTTTTAACACAATAACACGTTAAAGTGTGTTTGTCAAGGCAGCACGGCAAATATGTCTGTCACGCTTTTACCTCCCCGGAGTGCGGTTTTACATTGACTATGCATATTCCCACGCACACAAGCACTAATGCCACAACTGCTTTAAGTCCCAGCTCCTTTCCGCCCTCGCCGAGCCACCATGCCGATAACAGCACACCAAACACCGGATTGGTAAAACCGAATATTGCCACCTTAGACACAGGGTTATGCTTTAAAAGAATTCCCCATAAAGAGTACGCGACAGCAGAAATACATGCCAGATAAAACAGCATGAGAACCGCGCTCATCGAAACATGATTTATTCTTCCTCCCATTGCATACCCCAGTATTACCATGACAATTCCACCGAAAATAAACTGATATCCGCTTAACATAACCGGATTATCCTTCTTAGAATATATCTTAATCAGGCATGACGAGAATGCATACGAGAGAGCTGCCAAAAACAGGCTTCCCTCCCCCATAAGGCTTAAGTTCATATCAATTTTCTGTCCATTCATCGTAACTACGATAACACCCGCAAATCCGATAATACATCCTGCAAGTTTCCTAAAATCAAGCTTTTCCTGCCTGAATACCAGACCGGCAACCAGTATCACAAGAAATGTGTTGGAGCCGTTAATTATCGACGCCTTGACACCGCTGTTATGTGCAAGCCCCATGTAGAAGAATATGTACTGAAGTATTGTCTGGAACAGCGCAAGCTTTACTATATTGAATGCCGAAGATTTAGACGGAAGCAGCGGTTTTCGGTTAATCACACTTCCAATAAGTATGGTTAATATCCCTGCCAGTACAAATCTCATACCCGCAAACAATACCTGTGTCCATGTCTCACCCGACGGTATCTCAAAAAGTGCATATCCAAGCTTAATACACGGTGATGCACTTCCCCACAGGAATGTACATACAAGTGCAAGTACACACACCAACCATGTTTTTTGTAAAATATCATTATTGTTCTTCATCTTCTATATGTTTTCCTCTCTGTATCATAATCTTTTTAATCGTCTGCATCATCTTGTCAATCTCTATCGGCTTCGTGACATGCCCGTTCATTCCGGCCTGAAATGCCGTTTTTTTATCTTCCTCAAAAGCATTCGCCGTCATGGCTATTATAGGAATGTCTGCCTTTGCTGAATCAGCCATCGCCCTTATACGCTTGGCAGCCTCATACCCATTCATATTAGGCATCTGTATATCCATAAGCACCATGCTGTAATATTGAGGCTCCGCTCTGTCAAGCATCGACACACATTCTACGCCGTCCTTTGCCCTGTCCACATCAAAACCGTAAAATTTAAGAATCTCTACGGTTATCTGTGCATTCATATCATTGTCTTCTGCCAGCAGAATTCTCCTGCCTGCAGTTACACTGCTCTCAATATCCAGGTTGTCCGTCTGTTCAACCATCGGTGCCGCATCTGCAAGCTTATGCTCAAGGTACAGAGTGAACTTACTGCCTTGTCCGAGCGCACTCTCAACCTCTATTCTTCCATCCATAAGCTCAGCAAGCTGCTCTGCTATTGCCATACCAAGCCCTGTTCCCGGCTGTCTGCTCTCCGTTGACGTTCTCTCCCTCTCAAACTCCTCAAATATGTGCGACATGAACTCTTCCGACATTCCGATTCCCGTGTCCTCAACCTGCGTCACATACTGCCCATAGCCTTCTCTCTCACATTGATGTTCTTCAACGCTGAAGGCTACGCTTCCACCTGAGGTTGTGTATTTGTAAGCATTGCTTAAAAGATTGAATATTATCTGCTTTACTTTCAATATATCACAGCTCACATAATGATGTTCAATCCTGACATCCAGCGAAAACTTAAGTTCCTTGTTAATCATCTGATTTTCAAAGACGTTATATATCTCTCTGCATTGGTCATCTATACATATAACAGACTCCTCAAGCTTCACCTTGCCGCTCTCGATTTTAGCAATATCAAGCACATTGTTGAGTATCTCAAGCAGATACCGGCTCGAATCATCTATCTTGTCAAGATAGTCAAGTGCCTTTTCCCTGTTTCCAAGCTGTTCACGAAGAAGCTTCGTAAATCCGATTATGGCATTCATGGGAGTCCTGATATCATGACTCATATTTGATAAAAAAGTGCTCTTTGCCGCTGCCGCACGTTCCGCCTGCTCAAGAGCATTCTGCAATTCTATCTGACGCTGTTTTTCCATATAATAATTCTTCCGCGCCGCATTGCTGTGAACGCCCCACATAAGTACGCATATAATAACGTAAACAAGCACAATTGCCGCTTCTATGACTATATACAGCTTGTATACCTGAAATACAGGGAACAATGTATGTATCGTATAGCTCTTATACCTTGCCTCGCTTATATACCAGTTTCTCCCATCATATCTCACTCTGCTCAGACTGTCAGTTATACTTTTCCCGTCAGAGCAAAGCTTCTTCCATTGTTTTGCATCAAGCCTGCAGGCATCCGAATTGTTGGCTGCAACCACATTGTCACCCTCTGATATTACAATAAGCCCTCCGCTTGCAATCTGTGTATTCTCAAATATACTGTCAATCGTGATATCATTAACTCCATCCATTACAGTATCCTGCAAGGTATAAGCTATCACAGCACCCGGTGCATCCTTGCGCGCGGCAACAGCTATATCATATTGTTCGTCGCCGGCAGATGCCCTCGTCATATATACCTTCTTATTACATTCAATTACCTCCGCAACACTTTCTCTCTGTATCAGGCTGTCCCACTCAATATCCGGTTCATTACGCACTACCGCCTGCATAACCGTATCCATGTGTTCATCAAGAACTATAATTCCTGCCAAATGCTGTTCATATGCATACGCACCGATACTCTGAGCATAAAAATCTTTCTCATGTTCCAGATTATGTATTGCCGCCAATGTCTTATCAAGCAGACGCACAAGGCTCTTAGTCATGTCATTTGCACGGTAATTGTCATAAGTCTCAAGCTTTTCCTTCGCATATTCAACAGTCTGTTCTTTCAGCTTAGCCGTTGCCGCGAGCCCATAATGCACTGACAACGGCTGTATTGCCACCATACACAGAATTAAAATTATCGCTGCCAGCCTTGCAACTCTCCGTGTCCCGGATTTTTCCCCCATATTATCCACTAGTTCTCCTCCCTCCCAAGAGCTTTGTCTACATCCAATCCGTATTTCTCAACAATACGTGCCGTTGTCCCATCGGCCATCATATCATTAAGAACTTTTCCAAGCTCCGACACGAACTCAGAATCATATCCATTGTCAAACGCTGCTCCAATACCTGAAACCAGAAGGCTTCCATCCAACAATCTGTACTCATCCGGTGCCGTCCCGATAAATGCCCTAAGTGCACTCTCATGCCCGCAGATTGCATCCACATAATTTTTTCTAAGTGCTGCGAACACTTCGTCCATGCTTGAAAAACAGTACACAAACTTAACCTCAGGCACGTTACTGTCTGTCGAATGCAGAAAATACTCCTCAGCCTTCGAGGTCTCCTGAACCGCTACCATCTTTCCCACAAGGTCACTTAATTCTGTTATAACGCTGTCCTGCCGGACTACAGCCATCTGTCTGCTGTATAGATATGGCCCTGCCCACTGATACTCCTCCTCTCTTCCATTCATACTGAAGCATCCCCAAAGGCAGTCTATCTCTCCATCAGTCAGGTAATCCTTCTTATTCTCCCATACAATCACTTTAAACTCCGGCGCATACCCCATCCTCTTAAGAGCTTCTGTAGCAATCTCAACATCTATACCCTCAAACTCACCATATTCATCCCTGTACAGATATGGCTCATATATATCACTGCCTATTACAATTTTGGGAGCAGTTTCTTCAATATCCGTGTTGTCCTTGACTTTCATGCAGCCCGAGATACACATAACGGCATAAAATAACATCGAAAAAAATATATATTTTTTAAAATGTGCCTTCTTCATCCTTCCCTCCTTCTTCCGCCTCAATATGTAAAGACCTATCAGCAGCCCAATTCATGCATGAATCAGCCTGTTGACAGGTCTGTCTAATTTGAATCTAATATCAATGATATCCGCAATCAGCTTCGCTGCCTGCTCATATAAAATTGATTTTTCGCATCTCTTTTATTTTGTCGATCAGTGCATATTTACATACTGAGTCTTTTTCTGCATATCCTTATAACTGTTGATAATTGCAACTGCCTCCTGCAAATCCGTAGTCTTCTGGTCACCTGTACTCATATTCTTTATCGTAACATGACCTGCCTCAATCTCATCCGAACCTAATATCACACAGAACGGAATTGTGAGCCTGCTTCCGTAAGTCAGCTTCTTCTTAAACTTGCCTTCCTCAAGGTAAATCTGAGTATTGATACCTGCTCTTCTAAGCTCGGTAGCAGTCTTAACCGCATAATTCATATCCTCTGTCATAGGAATGACAAGTGCCTCAATCTGGCTCTCATGTGCCCTGTTGAGGAAATCATTCTCACACAGAACATAGAACAGTCTCGTAAGACCTATTGAAATACCTACACCCGGAAGTGACTTCTTCGTATAATACCCGGCAAGATTATCATAACGGCCGCCGCTGCACACACTGCCATACTCAGGATGATTCTTAATAAATGTCTCATATACGGTTCCAGTATAGTAATCAAGCCCTCTCGCAATGGACAAATCAATCTTATAATAATCCGACGGAACGCCAAAACCCGCAATATAGCCTATAACAGTGGTAAGCTCCTCAAGTCCGGCATCAAACACTTCATTGCAGCCTGCAAAGCTCTTGAGCCTGTCAACCTTCTCCTCATTGCTTCCGTCAAAAGTGAGTATATCAAGCATCTCATTAACAGTAGTCTCAGGTACATTAAGCTCAACCAGCTCCTTAGCAACATTGTCTCTGCCAATCTTGTCTATCTTATCTATAATTCTTAAAATATCCACTGCCGACTCTTTAACTCCGAAATTATCGAACAGTCCGTTGAGAACCTTTCTGTTGTTGATTCGTATAACAAAGTCCTCAATGCCTAAATTCTTAAAAAGATTATAAATAATACTTGGAATCTCAGCGTCATTGACAATACTCAGGCTTCCGTCTCCCACAATATCAATATCCGCCTGGTAGAACTCTCTGAATCTTCCCTTCTGTGCTCTCTCTCCGCGGTACACCTTGCCAATCTGGTATCTCCTGAATGGAAAAGTCAGCTCGGAATAATTCTTTGCAACATACTTTGCAAGAGGAACGGTAAGGTCAAAACGCATTGTAAGATCCGTGTCACCCTTGTTAAATCTGTAAATCTGCTTCTCGGTCTCTCCGCCTGCCTTTGCAAGAAGAATCCTGCTGTCCTCCAACACCGGCGTATCAAGCGGGAAAAAGCCATACTTCTGATATACCTTCTCCATCTCCGACTTAATCTTTTCAAAAATAACCTGATCCTTAGGAAGAAGCTCCATAAAACCGGACAGAGTTCTTGGTTCAATAATCTCACCCATGAATTATTCTCCTGTATTATATATTTTGTACAAAAGCATGCGCCCTATATCGTCTTCCATGCTTGTTTTCATGTAAAAATTGTAATAAGCATAGCATAGAACCGTCCAATAATCAAGTACGACGAACAAAACGCTTTTTTGAAAAAAATAAGATTTATACCTTATCTTTCAAATTGTTTTTTGACATGTTACTCTTGTAATTTGCAAATTTAAGGCAAATCTTTTAACCAGTCCTTCACTGCCCATTCTGCCAATTACACCTTCGTAATCGGATTCCATGCTTTCATAACACTCTTTTACTGTCATTGTTCTGCGCTTCCTCTCTGATACCCCCTGACACCTGTTCCAGATTTTTCTGTATTGTACCAATCAATTCCTCAATACCTATTGGTTTGGTTAAGAATCCATCCATACCACATTCCAGTGCTTTCTTTCTATCCTCATCAAACGCATTTGCAGTCATGGCAAGAATGGTGATTCCCGACAGTGCCGGATCATCCAGCGCGCGGATCTGTCTGGTAGCTTCATATCCATTCATTACCGGCATCTGCACATCCATCAGCACCAGATCATAATCACCCGGCTGCGAATTCTTAATTTTCTCCACTGCCACTGCTCCATTTTCGGCAGTATCAACCAGGCATCCATATTCATTAAGAATCTCCACTGTAATTTCACTGTTCAGTTCATTATCTTCCACAAGCAATATACATCTGCCTCTGAAATCTGAACCTGCTGTCGGAAGGATTGTATCCTCTGCTTCTGCCTGCATCTGGCCGATAGCAGTCATCAAGGTATCTCTGATATCCGACATGAACATTGGTTTTGCACAGAAGGCAGTTACCCCGGCCGCTCTGGCTTCCACTTCGATATCTGACCAGTCATAAGCAGTCAGGATAATGATCGGTGTATCATCACCAAGGCTGCGAATCTGACGGGTGACTTCAATTCCATTCATATCCGGCAGACGCCAGTCGATGATATAAGCGTGGAATGCATCTCCCAGTTCCATAGACTGTCGTGCACGCAGAACAGCTTCCTTGCCGGAAAGTGTCCATTCTGAACGCATTCCAATCCTCACAAGCATTTTTGTCATACTGTCACAGGTATTGAAGTCATCATCTACAACCAGTGCCTTAAGACCTTCCAGTTCTGCAATCTTCTCTGTATGGTGCTGCTCAGGCTGAAGCCGGAATGGCAGACGGACAATGAATTCAGTACCTTTGCCCTGTTCTGTCTGAACCTCAATCGTTCCGCCCATCATATCCACAATATTCTTGGTAATGGCCATGCCAAGCCCTGTACCCTGAGTCCTGCTGACTGTGGAAGTACGCTCTCTCTCAAAAGGAGAAAAAATCT
>OLGY01000805.1_pt1 | contig 19269 bp, 18 predicted proteins | sample 1605951 | NCBI WGS metagenome assembly OLGY01 (sample SAMN03283280) | human gut metagenome | biome: human-associated habitat; material: feces | host: Homo sapiens | place: Peru | collected 2012
AAAAGAGAGGGGCCTCGGCACCCTCTCCCGATATAGAAGATTATGCTACCTGTGGATAGTCAATAACTGCAATTTCCTGCATCAATTTCTTTGCCATATTTACAATCGTTTCAAGTCTCTCAGCAACTTCGTCCGTATAATATTTTTCCCCACACTGCTCACATTCAAGGCATGGAACATTCTTAATTACAATAATGCAATTTTTATAATTTACGACGTGTGTTGTTGTACTATTTACGGTTGTACTGTTTTTGCAATACATACACATATCCATCACCTCTTTCTTCGAGTCTTTAAATCATCTTCAAATTTCTTTGTATCTGGATAATACGCTGTTATGATATATATATTTATATTATCACAACCTGCAACAATATGCAAAATCCGTCCATTTACATTATATCCAAAAATCAGACAGCTTGGATTAGGAAAATCATCTGGATAATCTTCTATGATTTCACCGGTTGCAATTCCATTTTTTACATCGGCACGACTGATATCTCTTTCCTGCATTCGCTGTAAACAATGCTGTGTCCAGAGAATTTTTGATTCAGCACACAATTTTTGATATATTTCTAAATTCATTCGTTCCCTCCTTAACATTGTTGTAATCTATGAATATTATACATCAGTTTTGGTTCATATAATACCTAAATCTAGTTTACAGATGTCCAATTTTCGACTATGATAATTACATGATTATTTGAGGTGGTAAATTTCGTTGCAACCACGCACCCTATGGGTTAAAAGAGATGCAGGAGCCGCGACGCCTGCCAAATAATCTCTTTCATATATAATGCTCTGTTCCAAATGGATAGGGCTTTTTATTTTGCAATAAAACGTACTCTTTCTTTCAATTGTAGAAGAAATCTTGATGTATTTTATTTTCTACCATATCTGGCAGTATTGAAGCAACGTCCAGCAGTATACAAAAGAAAATGGACGGTGCCAGACTCGGAGCTGACTATGAAAATCTCCAGGACCTGATGAATCGTATTCCACCAGAAATACTGGAACTGGCAAAACGGGAACAGTTAAGCCGTTCAAATCATGAACGATAAAATTATTTTTAAGTGGACAGACACAAAAACTGTCCACTTTTTATATGATAGTTATAGAAAATTTAAGAAAAAGGATGTGATAACCTTGCGGAAGCCAACATATTATCTCTGGCGTACCGATTTTTCTTCACAGGAAAAATTTGAAGCTGAACGTAAGAAATATGCGAATATCGGCTTTCGGGTTGTCACATTTCTGGATGGGAATTCAAGCACCAATATTCATGATGGAATCAAAGCACTGGTTAAAAATCACTGGGATAGTGTATAATTAACCAGTGTTTTAATTATACAAACTTGAATTTAAATAAGAAATTTATTTTGCTTCTTTAGGTAAGCATAGCTTACCATTATAACTATAAGATAGACCAACAAAAATACAAAACTATGAAATATTCCTATTGGATAAGGTGAAATATCTCCTCCTACTTTAAAAATTAACTCAGATATATAACTCGTAATCATAGATATTGGTATAAAAGCAATTATAATTGTATTTAACCATTTCACATAAAAAGATGAATTTTCTTTTGATATTACTTTTGCAAGAAAATATTCAAAAACACCGACCACTTGAATAATCATTGATCCATAAATAGAAGACATTGTTTGCTTTTCATACCACTCACCGATTGCACATAACAATCCAATTACAATCAATGCTGTAGATGCAATATAGAGCACTTTTCCTACAATTTCTTTACTTTTTTCTTCTTTATTTTCGACTACTTCAATACCTTTTAAGATATAATCTGTAGTAACATTAAAATAATCACTCATTATAATTATTTTTTCCACATCGGGCATGCTCTGCTCACTTTCCCATTTGGACACAGCTTGCCTTGAAACCCCAACCTTATCTGCAAGTTCCTCTTGCGATATTCCTTTAGATTTTCTTAAATATAAGATTCTATCTGCGATGTTCATTTGACAACACTCCTTTCTTTTATGAAGTAATTTTAGCAATATTACCAGTTGCATATCCACCATCTATGTAAGGAAATGTGTCAACCTGCAGTTGCAACGCTGTTTTCCATTAATAACAATAAATTACTCCCGTAAAAAATATATAACCTTTTCGTCTTATAAACCTGAAAGTTTTCGTAGCTTACTTTGTACTGTTAAATACTATAAATTTATCCCTCAATTCATCATAATTATCAAACTCATAAAATGTATCTCCAATTTTAAAATATTCCCCCGGAATAATTGTCAGGGTTTCATCGATTACAAAATAAATTGTATAATAAGAAACAGCTCCATTTGATGATGCTTTGTTTTCATCGACTTTGCCACCAAGCTCCACTTGATTTAATAAATCTATAAACTCAACAATTTGATTATCTGAAAAAGAATACGAATAATCACCGTCTATCCCACCTGTAGTTCCTATATGTTCAATTTTTTTTATTTCTGACACAGCAATGTTTTCTAAATTAATATTCAGATCTCATTTTTCCGCATCCGAGTAATGTATTTGTTAGAAAAATAGGTATGAGCAAAACTATTCCAATTTTTTTATTCATATATTCCTCCATTTACATTTTAGTTTGACAACTTCTAATTTAATAGCGCAAAAAGAAATATATGACATACACCCAACTAAGTAATCCATGAAAAATCGCTCAGCCGACAGACTTCCACGTTGTATAACTAATAACCATAGCTAATGCACTTCCAAAAGTTATTCCTGATTTTACCGTTTTCTTGACAGTCATTGATTTATTATCTTCCATGTTTGTTTCCTCCACAAATTCCGATTTGTTAAATTGCTATTTTTAAAATTATATCAAATTCTACATGCTTCCGCAATCAAACAAACGCATCTAATACTATCTGTTTTTAATAATCTTAAAATTTTTCTATATACATTTTTTGATTTTATATATAATACAATTACATAGTATTTAATAATTATATTTACATTTCAGAAAGGAATACCTATGAATGCAGGATATGTCCGTCTCTCCAGAGACGATGATAAAAGGAATTATATTTCCATAGAAAATCAGAAACTGATTATCAACCAATATGCAGAAAATCATGGTGTAGTTATTGACCGCTGGTATGAAGATGATGGCATTTCCGGCTATATCTTTGATAGACCGGGATTTCAACAGATGATGGCTGATCTGGATAAAGATATTGATACCGTATATGTCAAAGATTTTTCACGCCTTGGCAGACATAATGCAAAGGTTCTTTTGCTTCTGGACGAATTTCAGGAACGTGGAAAGCATCTGGTGGTGATTGACGATAATTATGATTCTATGGATTCCAGTGACGATACCATTGGTATTAAAACATGGTTTAATGAGCGATATGTAAAAGACACCAGTAAGAAAATCAAACGTGCCATTGGAGCCAGACAAAAAGAAGGAACACTGATTACCAGACCACCGTTCGGGTATCGCCGTAATGAAAAAGATAAAACTATTCTGAAAATTGTACCGAAAGAAGCGGAATATATTAAAAAGATTTATGACTTATATCTATCTGGTTCGGGATACCGCAAGATTGCCACATATCTGACCGAACAGGGGGCACCTACTCCATCTATGATACAGCGTGAACATGAAATAGAAGAAGGCAGATTGTCCAAAAGACAGGTATCTTCTAAATGGTCAGATGCTATGGTAAAAGAGATTCTGGATAATGATTTTTACATTGGTACTTTTCGCCTGAAAAAACGTACAAGAAATACGGTTCATGGTAAGGATAAACGTGTACCAAAAGAAGAACAGTGTATTTTTGAAAATCACCACCCTGCTATCATTGATAAGGCAACCTTCTCTCTGGTACAGGAATTAAAAGAAAAACGTAACCGCACCAATTATCGGGGAAGCCGGGGACAGTGGCTTGGCTCAGGGATTCCGAATCCTTTTGGCAGTTGTCTGTTCTGTAAAGATTGCGGAAGCCGTCTTACACCAATTAAACGCCAGACTTCCTGCTGGGAACGGAAATATTATATTTGCACTACTTATAATACCAAGGGCAGACGTTATTGTTCCAAGGCACATTTAATTGAAGAAGACAACCTGATGGAAGATGTTCTGACCTATATCAAAATGTGCCGAAATGCTCTCTGTGAAATTATTTCTACTTATGACTTAAAAGATTTTGAATCAGAGAAAAAAACAATAGAGGAAAAACGGCAGGAACTGCACTCAGCTATCGATAAACGAAAAAGTCAACTGAAAGTGCTGCTTACACAGAAAGTAAAAGATCTGGCAATTGCAGCAGGAAATGAAGATTTAATCAATGAGACATATGCTTCTATGCAGAAAGACTTATTTGCTCAAATTCATGGATTAGAAATGCAGATTAAGGAACTGAATGAAACTGCCATAGAAACGCCTGATGTAAAGGATAAACTGAAAAATGCTCTTGAGGTAGTAGATAAAATCATTGCAGGAGAAAGTCTTGACCGAAGAGATATTGAACTTCTGATTGAAAAAATTGTGGTAGACGAAGATGGAATGTCGGAAATTACATTGAGATACGGCTTGTCTAATCTGATCAGTTACAGTCCTGCCGATGAAATGAACCGCAGAGAAAATACCATTATTGCGATTGTGATGAAACTGATCGTAGAGGATGAACGGGGGTATACTTCTGCAAAATATCTGTCAGAGCATATCACTGACCTTGGATTCAAAAAAACAAAGCAGAGTATACTTCCATATATTGAGCTGATAAAAAGTCTTGGGATTCTGGAAAACACAGATAATCCGCTGAAACCATATAATATTGTAAAAACAAAAGAGGCTATAGAACAGCTTGCCAAAGACTATCTGCCTGATGTATCAACAGAAATCACTGCAAAACAGCTATCAGATGATTATTTACATGGTATTAGTGACGACAGGTGGTATGCCGGAAATGGTATTTGAATACATTCTAAAACAGCATGATATCGACCCAACCACAGATCTCACCATCAATCAAAGTATCGACTTCGGCTCAACTGCTGCTGCATTTTCCGAAGGATTGGGTGACTACACCATTGAATTTGAACCAGGTGCCACCACTCTCGAAAGTGAAAATAAAGGCTATGTTGTAGCTTCACTCGGTGAGGACAGTGGATATGTTCCTTACACCGCTTACAGTGCAAAAGAAAGCTATATTCATCAATATCCTGACACCATTCAAGGATTTACAAATGCTTTACAAAAAGGCATGGACTATGTACAGTCCCACTCTCCTTTTGAAATTGCAAAAGTAATTGAACCACAATTTCCGGAAACAGATTTGAATACCATTACTACAATTGTGACCCGTTACTATGATCAGGACACTTGGAAAGATAATTTAGTTTTTGAAAAATCCAGCTTCGATCTGCTCCAAGATATCCTTGAAACTGCAGGTGAACTAGAGAAACGTGCCCCTTATGAAGATTTAGTAACTACTGAATTTGCAAAAAAGGCTATAAAATAATATAAGATTTTCCTAAAAAATCGATTTTTTGTACTTTTTCCGTGGCAAATACACATTTTTGTTCTGATTTGTTAACAATTCGTTCAAAAATGAATCATAATTTTCTCATATCTTTTCCCTATACTGTAATTGTTCAAAAGAAAGAACACTTTTTCATAAACTTTTTCCCCCTTGAGTCACAGCGATGTGGCTCTTCCTTTTTGTCTAAAAATATTTTCCTGCTATTGCTTTAATCTAAAACTCTCTCTTCTCATTATCTCTTGAATTTTTCCTTATATTTATTATATACTAATTTTATATTTCTATTTGATACTCTATAAAGATTGGATGTGTATTTATGATCGATAAAAGACTTGTTCCTGTAAATGGACTAAAAAAAGAACCGTTTTCCGGCTGTCATCATGGCATGCGATATTATTTCCTTTGTGATGAAAGTAAAGAAAGCTTTACAACTTTTGTTTATCCTGAACCATGGTGTTTTGAGCAGACTCCCGATGAGGAAAAGATATCTGCATCCTTCCCTATTTCTGAGGAAGGCATGGATGATGCAATCGCCTGGCTATTTGAACAATATGAATCAAATAAAACAAAATGGCATGCAGCCGATCGTGACTGCATGCACATTGTAAATGATAATTCAAGTCGAGCAGCCGCGAGACTTGGCGCGTGATTCTGGTCAGCGTAAGCTGACACATTCTTTACAGAATCACTGCGCATCCTCGCGGAGCGTTTATCTCAGTCGAGAAGACTCCCACCTCTTTCAGGTGGGAGTCTTCTCGACTGAGATAAATTTTCCAGTTCATACCAATTTAAGAATTTTAAGAAATTCTTTTTATTCATGACACCTTTCAGTCACAATTGTTTGATAAGATAATTTCATACGATAAAGGAACTTCGAATCATTCGTTGTTTCAATAAGTTAGAGGAAAATGGCTGCACACAGCATGTGCTGTCCGCAGCCATTTGCTTCGGCCAAACAAATCAATTCTTTGACGTATCCTTCTTACATATCTATTATCTGATATATCCATTCTGATATGCTATCGTGCGATTATAAGCATACAATTCAGCTCTTGTTGCCTGTACATAAGGTTCAACATAAAAGATTCCAAGAATACCAAACGTGATTGCCTCTAAACATCTCCAACCTAGAAATGATAAATCTAACACAAATGCATTCCATTTTTGCCCCATCATCATCTTTTTACTTATAAGAAATGCTTCTTTTCTGTTCATAGCCGGATTCTCTGCCAGAATATATGGAACCATAAGGTATTCATAACTCTTAATAATTCCCGGTATTACAAATAACAATGACCATAAGACTGTGTACAAATCTCTCAAAAAGATCGTCAGGATTATATTTCCATAATTTCCTGATTTGAACGCATAGGCTAATGTTCCTGCCTGTGCCTGTTCTGTCTGGTTTGTAATAAAGAATCGACATCCGCCGACTTCCAATGCATTCCCAACAAAGATAGACAATATAAGTAATACCAGCCCGCTAATTGCTGCTATGGCAGACACTACCAATGAAAATGCAATTGCCTCTGCGCTTCCTCCTGAATTATATCCATCGGATATGCCCTTTGCCGCATTGCCTCCACTTCCAACTGCAGTAAATATTGTCATAACAAATGCAACAAGCACTGCTGTCCAATAATTTCGCTTAAATGCAAATTTTGCTCTTGTTTTTAAATCTGCTCTCGTCCACATATAATCAGCCTCCTCCATTGTGTCTAATACATAAACTGTTGCCTTTTCTCGTTCATTATATCATGCACAATTCTGATTGTACAGATTATTCCAAATCTCTGCGATAATCAATATCCTTTAATTCTGCTTCATCTATTTCTACTATAATAATATCCTGTAAATGATTCTGCATAACCTTCTTTCCGCCAACATCTCCTGTAAGTTCCATCAGCTCTGGAAAATATTTTTTATCCCAAAGTACAGGGTTCCCCATTTCTTTATCTTTTCCTGTGCAAATAATCTGCTGTGGGCGAAGCATTGCCTTACGGATCAATGTAAACATTGTAGAAAATGTAAGTTCCGGCTGATCGCAAACACTGAACAAAACTCCTCTTATCTCAGGATGTTCTGCCAAGCATGCCTCCAGTCCAAGTTTTACCGAACGGGAAATTCCTTCTTCCGGTTTCTTGTTCTCTACAATCTTCATTCCATACTTCCTGGCAGCCTCTGCAATATCGTCTGCTCCGGTTACAATATATGTCGGAAAACCTTTCAACCCTTCCATCTTATCTAACATATATTGATACATCGGTTTATCGGACTTCAATTCCTGTAATTTATTTCCACCAAATCGGCTTCCACTTCCGGCTGCTAGCACAACAACTGCATATTGCCCGTAAATACGTTCAAACTGAGTAACTGCCTCCAATACGCCTCCGCCGATAGCTCTTGCCTTATCAGAAATAAGATAGCAGTTTTTTCTTTCACATCTTGCATCAATATCACCGGCTTTTAGGTTTTTCTGCACAGTCACTCCCGACTGAAGCATTCCGCGCACAATTCCAGACATATTTGCATAGACCGGTTCCCCGCCTGTTATTGCTACAAGCTGTCCTTTTTCTACAATATCCCCAATCTGTACCTTTGGTTCAATCACTCCATCTGCCGTAGCTTTAATCAGACGTTCAAGCGTAAATCCTCCAACATTTCCAGGTACTCCGGTATTTGGAATCGGCTCTCCTTCCCAAATTACATCCCCCAATGTGTGGCCTCGCTTTGTCTCAACAACACAGTGACAATCTACTCCTGCTGTAAATCCAGGTCCTACACCTACAACAAATGGTGCCCAGGAAATTTCTGTGCCCAGATTTCTTTTAGCAAGAATTGCATCCACGACAACATCCGGCTGATATTCTTTTAAAATCACTTCCGATTCTTCAATAATAACCGGTATTTTTCCTATAGCTTGTACTTCCAGCGCTTCTTTTATCGAATGTACAAGCAATGCAGACATATCTTCCACTTCTGCATGCTGTTCGTATACCGCTCTTGACAACGCTACTGTTCTTCGCACTGTCAAAGGTACCGGAAGCTCTGTCATCAAGAGTTGATGTCCGCTTCTATATAATCTGGATGCGATTCCCGTTGCCAAATCCCCGGCACCTCTAATCCAAATCTTCATGACAATCTCCTTTATCTGCTTTCATATAAATCATATCCCGTAATAAGAATATTTTCGGGCTTTTCTGACATTGTATCTATTTTTTTACAAATTTGCAATGCATACGCAATACGCTCATCTGAATCTGCCTTATTTAATAATAAATGTAATTTCTTGTTTCCTACAGACTTTCTCGAACCCAATTCAGATACAGCAAGACAAACAATATCGTCTGTCGTCACTTTATCTTCTATTTTTTTATGCAGTACCTCTGCCGCTAATTCCGCCCGAAAACAGGTTTCTGCAAATGTTTTTCCAATCGCATCAAGTCCATATACAGCCACAACCTGCGTTGTTTGTTTTGGAATTACCGGTTCCCATTCTTCCGGAACCTTACAAGGCAATTCCTTTGCTCCGTCCGCTTCTACAAGAACAATACCACCTCTTTGCTCCATTTCCTGACATATTTCTTCAAAAAATGACTCTGAAACTGAACAAAATTTTGATGTTCCGTCTGCTGTCTTCCTGTCTGTTGCGTTTCCCACAACACATTTTCCATAAACATCTAATAATTCAATTAATTTTTCTATTGATTCCTCCAGTAGCATATATGGAACATCTTCATATCTCATATGCGTTGTCGTTGTCACGACTACCGGAATTCCCTCTTCCCAATATGTTTTTGCCAAACGGCGGATTGTAGTTGTTTTTCCTCCGCCTCCGACAAATGAAACAACCTGAGAAGGCATCCCAACAAGTTGGAATGCCTCTCGGTAGTTATTTACTTTTTGTAAATTACCTAAATTATATTGTAAAATCATAAAATACCATCTGCAATTACAGCCTCAATTAATTTCTGCAGTCCTTCAGGAAGTTTTGTAGCTTCTCCTTTTGTCCAGATGAATTCATCTCCAAGGAATCTTACCTTGCAGCTTACTTTTTCTCTGTCAAGAATTGCAAATCCCTGATTTGTACTGTCAGACATATCTTCTGGTTTCTCAAAGTATGTGAATTTATCTTTGTATGGTGCACTACTGTATGGGCAGAAGCTCTTACAGTTACCACACTCATTACACATAGAATCCACATGAATGATCTGTGCTTTTTCCATTCCCGGTACATGTACTGCTACATTTGCACGGTTTGGACATACCTGAACACAGTTCTCACAGATTGTTGAACATCCAAGGCAACGTGTTGACTCAGCCTGTCCATTTTTCTCTGATTCTAAAATTCCCTGTCTTGCAAAGATTGTTTCACTTTCAAGATTCTCATCAAAGTCTCTTGAAAGAGTTGTTCCGATAATTGCCTCTGCTGCTTTCTTACCATCGCGAATTCCTTCAACAACAGTTGCCGGTCCGCCGAGACCATCACCAACTACATAAACACCCTCTACATTAGACTCTAATGTATCATCGTTTACAAGTGCTTTTCCTCTTTCACTTACATTGATTCTATTTGCTTCATAGAATTTTGTTGGAACTTTTTCTCCGACAGCTGCGATCACTGTATCTGCTGCGATCTCGCAAATCTCATCTGTCTCAACAACACTGCGTCTTCCTGACTCATCGATGTCACCAAGTTTCATCACTTTACATGTCAGTTTTCCATCAACTACTTTAACTGGTGAAAGAAGCTCTTTGAATTCTACACCGTCTTCAATAGCCATCTCCAGCTCTTCTGCATCAGCAGGCATAAATCTCTTTGTTCTTCTGTATACAAGATATACATTCTCAACACCTGTTGTGCGTTTTGCTGCTCTTGCTGTATCCATAGCTGTGTTACCACCACCGATAACTACAACATTCTTACCAATGTTTAACTTACCATTGTTTGCTTTGAAATCAGCCAGGAACTCTAATGCATTTGTTGCATCGCCTTCTTCTAATCTCAATGTTCCAGGTTTTGATGCTCCTACTGCGAGGATTACTTTATCAAAGCCTTCTGCTTTCAATTCATCTACACTCTTGATACGTGTATTAAGTTCAACGTGAACGCCAAGTGTATTTAAAATTTCTGCATCTTTATCGATTGCGCTTGAAGCAATTCTAAATTCAGGAATCACATGTCTTACAACTCCACCGAGAGCATCGTTCTGCTCAAAGATTGTAACATCCATTCCAGCTCTTCTTAAGAAGTAAGCTGCTGCCATACCAGCCGGTCCACCGCCGACAACCGCTGCTTTTCCTTCTTTTGTCACTGCAGGTACACCCTGTTTCTTCAGCCATGCTTCATATCCGTTCTCGGCTGCAAGCAGTTTCATGTTACGGATGTGTACAGGATCTTCGTAGAAGTTACGTGTACATTTGCTCATACAGTTGTGTGCACAAATTGTACCTGTAATAAATGGAAGTGGGTTTTTCTCTGTGATAACTTCCATTGCTTCTTCATATTTTCCTTTGCTTACAAGCTCAAGATATGTTGTAATATCCTGGTGAATAGGACATCCGGCTTTACATGGTGCTTCGAAACAATCAAGCAGTGGAACACTTTCTTTCATCTTTCTTGATGGAAGCGGTTTTATAGCTTTTACGTGATGTGGATCTTTCTTAGCTGCTTCTACTAATGCAGATACTGCCTCTGCGTCAATTCCTGTAAATACGTCATTTTCTTTTTCAAGAATTTCTGCCATCTGTTTTACTCTCTGATATCCACCTGGTTTCAACATTGTTGTTGCCATTGTTACAGGCCAGATTCCAGAATCAACGATTCCTTTAATATTGAAGTAATCAGCACCACCAGAGTAAGAAATACGAAGCTGTCCATCAAAGTCTTTCGCAAGTTTCTCTGCTACAGACATAGACAATGCATACAGTGATTTACCTGACATATACATCTCTTCACTTGGAAGCTCATTCTGTTTTACATCAACCGGGAATGTGTTTGTAATTTTTACACCAAATTCCAGATTACGTTCTTTACATACAGCCATCAGTCTCTGAAGCATTGGAACTGCATCTTCATACTGAAGGTCATCTTTGAAATGGAAATCACCAAATGCAACATAGTCATATCCCATATCATCCATTGTTTTTCTTGCATACTCATATCCGAGAAGTGTTGGATTACATTTAATAAATGTGTTGTATCCTTTTTCTGTGATCAGATGCATTGCAATTCTTTCAATCTCCTGCGGAGGGCATCCGTGCAATGTAGAAATTGTAGCTGAATTACAGATTTCCGGCTGAATCGCTTCGATATCTTCTTTTGTTACATTCTCAAAGAGATCCACATGATCTAACAGATACTGTTTGCAGTTTTTAAATACTTCACAATCTGCTGCATTCTGCATTGTATTTAAGAATGTATCAATCTTTTCGCTCTTAATTCCTTCCAGATCGTATCCAACGCTGATGTTGAACTGGAATCCATCAGGATCGCCAAGTTTGTATTCTTTTGCCAATACTTTCAATAAGAACCATGCTTTGATATATTCTTCCATTGCCTGTGGTACATATAACTCTGTAGACCACTCGCAGTTATAACACTCATCATCAGCAACGATACATGGTTTGTTTACGCATGCTGCAAGCTCTGCTCCATCCATTTTCTGAACTGTTTTTAATTCGAAGAAACGGCTTCCTGTATAGTATGCAGCAACGATATTCTGTGTCAGCTGTGTATGAGGACCGGCTGCCGGTCCGATTGGAGTTTCCAGCGCACGGCCGAAAATCTCACGATTGTTTTTGCTGTCTGCAACATATGGATCATGTTCCCCAAAAACTGTTCCATACTGTTTGTGTTCTTTTAAAATCCAGTTTAAAAGATGTTCGAACGACATAGGTGTCATTAATTCACTCATATCAAAACCTCCCTGAGTATACTTTACTTAATTTTTCTTTGCTTCATCTTTTGGAAGTACAAGATTCAAAATTACAGCGAAGATTGTTGCCAATACTACCGGTGATGATGCAAATGTATTGTTAATAATTGACTGGAAGTTCTCCAGACCCATTGTCATGCCAAGACCATTGTAAATGCTCTGTGTCATCTGGTTTAAGCATCCGCTACTCTGTGATACACCCATTCCTACTGCAATTGCGATACCTGCAACTGTTGTATTTCTAGCTGACATACCTTCACTTACAAGAAGCTTGATACCTGTCATAGCGATGGATGCAAATACAGAAGCTACAGCTCCACCAAGTACACACTGTGGAATTGTACGAAGTAATGCAGAAAACTTCGGAATCAAACCTGCAACGAGCAGAATTCCTGCAGAAGTTGCAAATACTTTTCTTGCTACTACTTTTGTAGAACCTACAATACCTACATTCTGGCTGAATGTTGCTGTCGGAGGGCATCCAAAGAATGCACTTACGATATTACTGATACCATATCCGATGATACCGCCGTTTAACTCTTTATCTGTAGGTAATCTGTCCATACCACCTGTTGTTGTTGCTGAGAAGTCTCCCATTGCCTGAATCGAGTTGACCAGGAACAACAATGCCAGCGGAATAATTGCTGAAATATCAAAACTCATACCAAATGCCAGTGGTTTTGGAAGCTGGAACCATCCTGCTGAATGCAATGCTGAGAAATCAACCATTCCAAAGCAAAGAGCAAGTACGTATCCACAAAGTAAACCTATTAAAATAGAAGCAAGTTTAAATAAACCTTTTCCATAGTGATTCAATCCGATTACAATTGCAAGTGTAATGATTGAAATCAGCCAGTTCTGCCAAGAACCATACACTAATGCAGCAGTTTTACCCTGCTGTTCTACTACCAACTCATATGTGTTTGCTGAGTTACCAGCCATATAGTTGATCGCTGTCTTATATAAAGAAAGTCCGATTGCGAAAATAACTGTTCCGATAACAAGTGGCGGGAATACTTTTCGAATCTGTTTAATAAATAATCCTACTAAAATTGCTACAATACCGCCAATCACCATCGCTCCCAGAATCGTATCGACTCCCTTTGCCTGAGAAGCAATTGCTGTCATTGTTGGCACATAAGCAAAGCTGACTCCGATAATAACCGGGAGACCTGATCCAATATGGATCTTGTTTCCATACAACTGTAACAGTGTTGACAATGCTGCGAAGATTAGTGACATCTGGATTAATAATCCAGTATCTACACTTCCGCCTGCGTTGTTAGCAGCATTCGCAACCAGAATTGCAGGTGTTACACATCCTACTACTGCTGCCAATACGTGCTGAATTGCCAGTGGTGCAATCTGTCCAGGTGTCGGATTGCCATCCCATTTAAAAAGTTCATCGCTTCCAGTTTTATCTTTACTTTTGCCCATTGTTTTTCCTCCTACATTCCTAACTATCTTGAGTTGATTCTATCAGCAAGTGCTCCAGCTGCCTGTCTGCAATCAGCAAGTACTTTTTCTGCATCGATGTTCAACAGTTCACGATCTTTCATTAATACTTTACCATTTGCTACTGTTGTAACAACATCTCTTCCTGTCATACCAAACAGAACATGGCTGTTTACATTACCTGCATGTAATGGTGTTGGTGGAATATAGTCTACAACGATCACATCTGCTGCTGCGCCTTCTTTTAATACGCCCAGCTTCTGTGGGAAGTAACGTTCTGCAATCTGTACGTTTCCTTCAAAAAGCATCTGTGGTACTTCTGACCATGCTGCATTTGCATCACACAAATGATGTTTATGCAACACATTCGCTACCTTATAAGATTCTGTCATATCATGTGTGTATCCATCTGTTCCAAGACCCGTCAGAATACCTTTGTGTACGATATGCATTGTCGGAGGGCAGCCACATGCATTACCCATGTTAGATTCTGGGTTGTGCACTACCATTGTATTTGTATCTTTGATTAAATCCATCTCATGCTCATTTACATAAATACAATGTCCAAGAAGAGTTTTCTCTCCCAGGATGCCATGATCCATAAGACGATCTACGATACGTTTGCCATAATGCTTCAGACAATGATGTAAATCTTCAATACCTTCTGCAACGTGAATGTGATATCCGACTCCATCCGGTTTGTTAGCAGCAGCCAGCTCCATTGTCTCATCAGAGATTGTAAACTGTGCATGCATACCCATCATACCTGCGATCATGCCTGTATCATCTTTTAATGCGTGGCGGATAAAATCAGCATTCTCTTTAACAGATGCTCTTGCCTTGTCCATACCATCTCTGTCAGAAATCTCATAGCAAAGACATGAACGGACTCCTGTTTCCTTTGCTGCTCTCTCGATTTCAAATAAAGAACCTTCGATAGAGCCAAAACTTGCATGATGATCAAAAATTGTTGTGACACCATTCTTAATACAATCAATATAAGTAGCCATCGCACTTAAATAAGTATCATTTAATGTAAGGTTGCGGTCGATTGTCCACCACATACCATCTAAAATATCTAAAAATCCCTTTGGATCATATCCGTTAACTGACATGCCTCTTGCAAATGCACTGTAAATATGTTCATGCGCATTAATAAATGCCGGCATAATAATCTTGCCTTTCGCATCGATGAACTCTGCATCCGGGAATTCTTTTTTAAGTGTCTCAAGGTCTCCTACCTTCTTAATCTGTGTCCCCTCAATTGCTACGGCTCCACTTTCAATATAAGGATTAGCGGAATCTCTTGTGACTACTCTACCATTTCCAATAATCAACATATACGTCTCTCCTTTTCTTTTTTGCCTGTTTTGTCTACAGTTTGATTTGTCTGATTTTTTTGTAATTTTCGCACAATAAATTACATTTCTGAACCACTTTCTTTGTAATATGATACCATACTACCCCCTTAAATGCAACAAAATTCTTAAAAAAATTAAGATATCTAAAAATTTTTTAGAAAAGTATTGATTTTCATTTTTTTTATGCTATGATGGATTCAGAAGCAAATAAACGATAAGACATTTTCGTGCTAAAGAAAGGGGTTACAGATTCATGGGCAAAAGGCTTGATTTATTAAAACAGATCAGTCATGGACTTGCAGTTCACTTCGGTAGTAATTGTGAAATTGTCATCCACGACTTAACCAAACGTGAGATTGAACATTCTATTGTATATGTAGAAAACGGTTCTATCTCAGGACGCCAGGTTGGCGACGGACCTTCACGCATTGTTCTTGAAACATTGAAAAGAGATCCATCTAGGATTCACGACAGACTTTCTTATTTAACTAAAACAGAAAGTGGACAGATTTTAAAGTCCAGTACAATGTATGTTCGTGGTGACGATGACAATATCGAATATATCTTTGCTTTAAACTACGATATTACTTCTTTATTAACAGTGGAAAATGCTCTTCACTCTCTGATCACAACAGAATCTGAATTGGAGTTGGAAGGAGGGGACGGAACTTCTGATGGCGGTCTCGCACAGCCGCAGAAAATCACCCACAATGTAAATGAACTACTTGATTCTTTAATCGAACAGGCTCTTGCGCTTGTCGGCAAACCTGTCGCAGCAATGAACAAAGACGACAAAGTTAAGGTTGTACAATTTTTAAATAATGCGGGTGCTTTTCTTATCACAAAATCCGGAGACAAAGTTGCTTCCCTATTAGGCATTTCAAAGTTTACCCTCTATAATTATATGGATGCGGCTAACAAATAACAATAGGAACCCAAAAATAAAATTAAAAATATAAAAGGAGGTTATTCCAAATGGAATCAATCAAATGGGCAGTCAATAAGATGCCAAAGACAAACGATGAAAACCTGAAAGTCATGAGTCTGGACGAAGTCAAAAAAGCTCGTGCTTTCCATGAGAGTTTTCCACAGTACACAGTAACACCACTTACTAAATTAGAGAAGATGGCTGACATGCTCGGTCTTGGCGAAGTGTACATCAAAGATGAATCTTATCGTTTTGGACTGAACGCTTTCAAAGTACTCGGAGGTTCATTTGCAATGGCTCGTTACATTGCACAGCAGACAGGCAAAGATGTTTCAGAACTTCCTTATAATGTACTTACTTCTGATGCTCTTAAAGAAGAGTTCGGACAGGCTACATTCTTTACAGCTACAGATGGTAACCACGGACGTGGAGTTGCATGGGCTGCAAACAAGCTTGGACAGAAAGCAGTTGTCTTAATGCCAAAGGGAACAACACAGACACGACTGAACAACATTCTTGCTGAAGGTGCTACAGCTACTATCGAAGAATACAACTACGATGAATGTGTTCGTATGGCAAATGACATGGCTATGAAGACAGAGAACGGAATCATGGTTCAGGATACAGCATGGGACGGATACGAAGAAATTCCGGCATGGATCATGCAGGGATATGGAACAATGGCTATGGAAGCTTATGATCAGCTTCAGGATTATGGATGCGAGCGTCCTACACATGTATTTATCCAGGCTGGTGTTGGATCACTTGCCGGTGCTGTTCAGGGTTACTTCGCTAACAGATATCCAGAGAACCCACCAAAGGTTGTTGTTGTAGAAGCTGAAGCTGCTGCATGTCTTTACAAAGGTGCTTCTGTCGGTGACGGAAGTATCCAGATCGTAGATGGCGATATGGTTACTATCATGGCTGGTCTTGCTTGTGGTGAGCCAAACACAATTTCATGGGATATTTTGAAAAACCATGTAGATACATTCATTGCTACTCCTGACTGGGTTGCTGCAAAAGGTATGCGTATGCTTGCTGCTCCTATCAAAGGAGACAAACCGGTTACATCTGGTGAATCAGGAGCTGCTCCATTCGGAACACTCGCTTGCATCATGATGATGGATGAGTACAAAGAATTAAGAGAACATCTTGGATTAGATGAAAACTCAAAAGTATTACTCTTCTCTACAGAAGGTAACACAGACCCAGAACGTTATGAATCAATCGTTTGGGATGGAAATGAAAAATAAGTCTAATAAGACTTATATAATAGGAAAACATTAATTTATATTTTAAAAAGGAGGATTTTTAAAAATGGATTTAAACAAAATCAAAGAGGCTGCACAGGGATATGAGAAAGAAATGACTGCATTCTTACGTGCAATCGTAAAAAACCCAGGAGAAAGCTGTGATGAGAAAGCTCATATCGACACTATCGCTGCTGAGATGAAAAAAGTAGGATTTGATGAAGTTCAGATCGATCCTCAGGGAAATGTAATCGGATATATGGGAACAGGCGACAAGATCATCGCATTTGATGCTCATATTGATACAGTAGGTATTGGTAACATCGATAACTGGACATTCGATCCATATGAAGGATACGAGACAGAGACAGAGATTGGTGGACGTGGAGTATCTGATCAGTGTGGCGGTATCGTATCTGCTGTTTATGGTGCTAAGATTATGAAAGAACAGAATCTTATTCCAGAAGGATACAAAGTAATGGTTGTTGGTACAGTTCAGGAAGAAGACTGTGATGGTCTTTGCTGGCAGTACATCATCAACGAAGACAAAGTTCGTCCTGAATTTGTAGTTTCTACAGAGCCTACAGATGGTGGTATCTATCGTGGACAGCGTGGACGTATGGAAATCCGCGTTGACGTTAAAGGTGTTTCTTGCCATGGTTCTGCTCCAGAGCGTGGAGACAATGCTATTTACAAAATGGCTGACATTCTCCAGGATATCCGTGCTTTGAACGAGAACGACGCTGAAGACGGAACAGAGATCAAAGGTCTTGTTAAAATGCTTGATCCTAAATACAACAAAGATTACGAAGAAGCTCGTTTCCTTGGACGTGGTACAGTTACAACATCTCAGATTTTCTACACATCTCCAAGCCGTTGTGCAGTAGCTGACTCTTGCTCAGTATCTCTTGACCGTCGTATGACATTCGGAGAGACATGGGAAAGCTGCTTAGATGAGATCCGTGCTTTACCTAGCGTACAGAAATACGGTGATGACGTAACAGTTTCTATGTACAACTATGACCGTCCTTCTTACACAGGATGTGTATATGAAATCGAGTGCTACTTCCCAACATGGGCTATTCCAAAAGACCATGCTGTAACAAAAGCTCTTGAAGAAGCTTATACAGGACTTTACGGAGATGCACGTATCGGTGCTGAAGAGACACTTGAGATGAGACAGGCTCGTCCATTAACAGATAAATGGACATTCTCTACAAACGGTGTATCTATCATGGGACGTAACGGAATCCCTTGTATCGGATTCGGACCTGGAGCAGAGGCTCAGGCTCACGCACCAAACGAGAAGACATGGAAACAGGATCTTGTTACATGTGCTGCAGTTTACGCTGCTCTTCCAAAATCATATGTGAAATAATTGCTTAGCGAAGTATTTTTGAGCTTAGCATTATAATTCAAAACCAATTTCAGGCGTCTGGTCTGCCGGACGCCATCCATTAAAACAAGTATTAAAAAACAATTATTAGGAGGATTTTATAATGGACGCAAAATTACAGGGATATATTGACAAATTAAACGCATTAAACTTCAAAGAGATGTACAATGGTGATTTCTTCTTAACATGGGAGAAAACAGACGACGAAATCGAAGCTGTATTTACAGTAGCTGACGCTCTTCGTTACATGAGAGAAAACAACATCTCTACAAAAGTATTTGAAAGCGGACTTGGAATCTCTTTATTCCGTGATAACTCTACACGTACACGTTTCTCTTTCGCTTCTGCTTGTAACCTGTTAGGTCTTGAAGTTCAGGATCTTGACGAAGGAAAATCTCAGGTTGCTCACGGTGAAACAGTTCGTG
>OLGY01000820.1_pt1 | contig 18923 bp, 10 predicted proteins | sample 1605951 | NCBI WGS metagenome assembly OLGY01 (sample SAMN03283280) | human gut metagenome | biome: human-associated habitat; material: feces | host: Homo sapiens | place: Peru | collected 2012
AAGCAATTGCTACAGAGGTTATGTATAAGCTGTTTGCAATGCTGGAAATGAAATATGACTTTAAGCTGTCGAAAGGCAGCGAAACGGAGGTAACAAAATGAAAAAACGATTACTCAGCATACTGTTAACCTTATGTATACTACTCTGCATTGTGCCGGTGTCAGCGCTGGCGGATGATACGGCACTGCGATCCGTCGCCGTCCAGAGCATCGGTCCTAGCGAAGCCGAAGTAGAGCTCGATCTGTATGAAAAAATGTCTGCTCAGGTCAGTGTCATCAAGTTGATAAGCGACATTGAGCTAAGCGGCTCTCTGCAGGTCGATTATGCAGTCACAATTAACCTCAATGGTCATGTGCTGAAAATGGGCGACATCGCCGACGGCAGTGTTATCAAGGTCAATGACGGCGGACATCTGACCCTCATCGACAGCGCCCCCGACGCGGAGCATAAATTCACCCCCAACGCCGACGGCCTGTGGGTGCTGGATGAAACCAGCGGTACAGAGACCATAAGTGGTGGCGTTATCACCGGCGGCACGGGCACGGTAACGCGCTACTTTGCTCTCGGCGGCGGTGTGTATGTAGAGGGCGGCGGCGAGTTTACTATGACCGCCGGCAACATTGTCGGCTGCACAGCCAAAGGAAGCAGTGGTATAAGTGCTTTTGGCGGCGGTGTGTATGTGGCCAAAAACGGCACATTCACCATGACCGGTGGCAGCATCACCGGCTGCACGGCGACAGCACCGGCAACGCTTGCTTTTGGCGGCGGCATCCGCAATGATGGCGAATGGAAAGGTGATATTGGCCATACCACCCTGTCCGACACGGCGGTAATCCGGGACTGCCATGCGAAAGACGCGAGCCAACTGGATGGCGGCGGCATCTCTGACGGTGGCATGCTCACTATCAGCGGCGATGTGAAGATCATCGGCTGCACGGCTGGCGGAATGGGCTCGGACGCCATGTATGTTAATGCGAACAATGATAGCAGCGTCACCGGCGGCACATTCTACGGCAGCATCAAAGACCTTGGAAACAAGATCCACGGCATCACCGTGAAGTACCACCTCAACAACGACAAGAACTACGCAACGCAGGTCCTGCAGTCCGGCACTCAGATCACCCTGCCCGACCCCGCCAAGGAATGCCACGCCTTCGATGGCTGGTACAAGGACGGCACGAAGTGGGAGAAAACTACCCTCGTCACCGAGAGCCTCACCCTCACCGGCTGGCTGTATGCCCCCGTGACGAATGAGACGGAGCTGAAAGCGGCTCTGGTGGACGATATGGTGGACGTCATCCGCCTCGCGAGCGACATCAAGCTTTCCAACGAACTGCAGATCACCAATAACCGCAAGGTCACCCTTGACCTCAACGGCTATGTCCTCGACCCGGGAGGAAAGTATATCTTAGTCTCAGCCCTTAGCGGTGACCCATGGTATCATTTAAACCAACTGACCATCATCGACAGCGACCCCACTAACCCCCACAAGTTTACTGACAACGACGGTCTGTGGAAGCTGGATGACAACGGCGATAAGACCGTCTCCGGCGGCATCATCACCGGCGGTAGCGACGGCAGCAGCGCTATAACTGCCGGCTCGCGGGGCACAGTCACCATGAACGGCGGCAATATCGTTGGTTGCTCTACTTTCGGCGACGGCGGCGCTGTGTCTGCCAGGAATGGCACGTTTATCATGAACGGCGGCAGCATCATCGGCTGCAAGACAGACTTCGCTGGCGGTGCTGTGTACGTGCTCAACGGCAATTTCATCATGAATAGCGGCAGTATCACCAACTGTGTCGTTACAAGTCCGGCCGGCGACGGCGGCGCTGTGTACGTTATCGCCGACGGCACATTCACCATGAACGGCGGTTCTATCGCCGACTGCACGGCGGTCAACGGCAGTGCCCTCTACCTAAAAAACGGCACAATGAACGCAGGCGGTGGCACGGTGGGCGGCACGGTCGTGCTTGAAAAGAACAGCACTATCCAAGGCAGCGACAGCACTTTCAGCGGACTGATAATAAACAACGACGCGCAGACTCAGTTCAGCGGCGCACACAGCCCCTTGGGCATCGTTGGAGAAGAACCTATTGGTGCAAACGGTTACAGCTACCACAAGATCGCCTTTGATACGGTGGGCGGCAATATGTCGCACACAATGCGCTATTTCCTCCAAGGCAAGGATATCTCCAACGAAATCAAACCTGACCCCCGCACGGGATACACTTTCGGCGGCTGGAACAAGGCCGACGGCACGGCGTGGGATTTCACCAAAGATACCGTCACCGAGAATATCACATTGTCCGCAAAATGGATACCGCACACCTACACGGTGACCTTTGACAGCACCGGCGGCAGCGAGGTAACAACAAAGACAATGACCGCCACCTACGGCAAGCCGCTTGCCAATATGCCCGTGCCGCGGCGCGAGGGCTATGTCTTCCTCGGCTGGTATGATGCCATGGTGGGCGGCAAATGTTACGGCAATAGCGACGGCAACGGCACAAGTGCGTACGATAAGGACGGAAACATCACTTTGTACGCACAGTGGACGGTGGCTCCCTCACATATGGTCTATTTAAACACATGCGGCGGCACGATGACAGGGTCTACCGAAGTGCTGCATAAGACTAACACACCCATTGCCAAGCCGAGCGATCCCACTAAAGTGGGGTACACCTTTACTGGCTGGTATACGGACAGCACCTTCACACAGGCGTGGAATTTCGACGACTGGGTGACTGGGGAACTGAGACTGTACGCCGGGTGGACAGTTAATCAGTACACCATTACCATCAAGCCCGAAAATGGCGAAGCCGATACCATCATAAAGCAGGACTTCGGAACAGCTGTTACTGCTCCGAATTTGACAAAAACAGGATATACCTTCGTGGGCTGGGACAAAACATTTCCGACAACTATGCCTGCGGAAAACATCACGGTTACCGCACAATGGAAAGACAGCGAAAAACCGACCGGCAAAATTAAAATCAGCGAGAACAGTTGGAAATCATTCATCAACAATATCACCTTTGGACTGTTCTTTAAGGACACGCAGACGGTGACGATTAACGCAGCTGACAACAGCGGTGATGCCGTTAAGATCGAATATTTGATGTCGGCTAAAAAGTTGATCGAAACGGAACTTGCAAGTGCTGCATTTACAGCATACACCGCACCGTTCGGTATCGACCCCGATAACGAATACATTATCTATGTCAGACTGACCGATAAGGCAGGAAATGTATCCTACATTTGCTCGGACGGCATCGTGCTTGACGGCACAAGTCCCGTTATCAAGGGCATAGAGAACGGTAAGATCTATTGCGAGGCACAAACCATTACCATTGACGAGAAGTATATCGATACCGTTATTGTCAATGAAACGAAGGTCACACTCGATGAAAACAATAGCTTTGTTCTCTCTCCTGCGGACGGCGAGCAGAAAATCGTTGTCACCGACAAAGCCAGCAACACCGCCGAAATGACCGTAATGGTCAACGACGGGCATACTTTTGGCGAATGGACATCAAACGGCGACGGCACACACACCCGCCAATGCACGGCAGACGGCTGTACGGAAGGCGTAGAAACAGATAATTGCACCGATGAGGATAAAAACCACAAATGTGATATCTGCGATTATATAATCAGCAAGTGTGCCGATACAGACAAAAACCACATATGCGACTATTGCGGAAAGATAATCTCCAACCATGAGGACGCAAATAAAGACCACGTCTGCGACTATTGCGGAAAGACAACCTCCAACCACGAGGACGCAAACAAAGACCACGTCTGCGACTACTGCGGAAAGACGATCTCCAACCACGAAGACACAAACAAAGACCACGTCTGCGATTACTGCGGAAAGACGATCTCCAACCATGATGACGCAGACAAAGACCACATCTGCGATTACTGCGGAAAGGTGATCACAAACCATGAGGATGCAAACAAAGACCACGTCTGCGATTATTGCGGAAAGACAACCTCCAACCACGAGGACGCAAATAAAGACCACGTCTGCGACTATTGCGGAAAGACGATCTCCAACCATGAGGACGCAAATAAAGACCACGTCTGCGATTATTGCGGAAAGACAACCTCCAACCATGAGGACGCAAACAAAGACCACGTCTGCGACTACTGCGGAAAGACAACCTCCAACCACGAGGACGCAAACAAAGACCACGTCTGCGACTACTGCGGAAAGGTGATCACAAACCACATCGGTGGTAAGGAAACCTGCAGGGATAAGGCAGTATGCGAAGTCTGCGGCAAATCCTATGGTGAGCTTGATGCGAAAAACCACACCGACTTAAAGCACTTCCCGGCAAAAGCGGCGACCAAGACCACCGAAGGCAATATCGAGTATTGGTACTGCGAAGGCTGTGGCAAGTATTTCAACGACAAGGACGGTACAAAGGAAATCAAAAAAGCCGACACCGTAACGGCGAAGCTGAAAGACGATTCCAAATCTCCCCAGACCGGTGACACGAGCAACCTTGCGCTGTGGATTGTTCTGCTGTTTGTCAGCGACGGTGCAGCCATCGGCACAACGGTTGTAAGCAGAAAGAAAAAGTACAACAGATAATTGAATAGTGTTCCATTGCTCCATCTTCCGAGCAAGACAAAAGCGTCGTAGCAATACGTCGCTTTTTTGTTACCCGGAAGCGGCAAACAGCGGCTTTTGAATGATGGACGGTAAGGATACCGCTATAATGGTGCAGGTGGAAGATATTATTGGAAAGAATTACTTGACTAGTAAACTTGCATTTGGTAGAAATAGAATGAGTTTGATAAATCGGAAGTAGAAGGAGAGTCTTCTTTGTAGTAGTTGCGGTGGTAAAGTTCTCAGTACGGCATCCGGCTTTTCAGTTGTTCCCGTCTTGCTGCTTTTAATATTTCAGTCAGCGTATCTCCAAAATCAACAGAGAATATTACTAAAACAAAAAGAAAAACAGGATGATTTTGTAAAGTATCTTCCTGTTTTTTCTAAAGCAGACTATTGATTATATTTATATTAGGTTTTTAACAACAATGTAACCATTGAAATTACATCTGTTTTTTGATATGATTACTGTCGAAGAGAGGTGTTTATAATGCAGATTTCAAGCAGATTTACAATGGCAATCCATATGTTTGCCTGTATAGATACATTTTCAGATCAGAAGATGACCAGTGATTTTATGGCAGCAAGCATTGGAACCAACCCGGTGATTGTCCGTAAAATATTGCAACAATTAAAGGCTGCCGGTCTTATTGAAGTTGCAAGAGGAACAGGCGGTGTAACAATTACCAGACCATTGGAGCAGATTACATTCCTTGATGTGTATAAAGCAGTGGAATGTGCACCGGATGAAGAATTGTTTCATTTTCATGAGAATCCCAATCAGAAATGTCCGGTAGGAAAAAATATTCACCATGTTCTTGATAAGAGGCTGTTAGAGGTACAGAGGACAATGGAAGAAAAACTTTCAGAAATGACACTTGCTGATGTGAAAAAAGATATTGCAGTGTATACAGAGAAAGAGTAGCATACAGAAGGCTTCGGATGCGTGATTATATCATCACAATTTCCGGAGCCTTTTTCATTTGTTGTAATCAATGCAAAACCTTTAAAGAAAGTTGTAACAAAAAAAGTTACAAAAGGTTTGATGTAACTGTTGACATTACATCAAATAAATGCTATAGTACAAACACAAGATGTAACAAACAATGTTACAACAGATTAAGGAGGTAATTTAAAATGCAGAAAGTAGTAGAATTTTTACAGAAAAATCCGGTTCAGTATTTAGCAACAGTCGGAAGAGACGGAAAGGCAAAATGCCGTCCATTCATGTTCTGTTTCGAGCAAGACGGAAAGCTTTGGTTTTGTACAAACAACACAAAGGATGTTTACAAGGATATGTTAGCAAATCCTGAAGTAGAAGTTTCTGTTTCTTCGCCAGAATATGCATGGATTCGTATTCATGGTAAAGCAGTATTTGAGGACAACAAGAGTGTAAAGGAAGGATGCATGAATAATCCAATCGTTAAGGGACAGTACCAGACAGCAGATAATCCTATTTTTGAGGTATTCTATCTTGAAAATCCTCATGGTGTAATCGCAGATTTCTCTGGAAATCCACCTTATGAATTTTAATATACACGAAGCAACGAGCCAAAGTTTGTGCTTGCACGAGACTTTGGCGACTGCCGTGATAACTTGAGAAACTTGCGAAGCGTGTTTCTCAAGTTAAAGGTAATCAACAAAAAAATACAGTCTTCGGGGCAAGGTGTAATTCCTGACCGGCAGTATAGTCTGCGAGCAAAAAAGCTGATATGGAGCAATTCCATAACCGACGGTAAAGTCCGGATGAGAGAAGATATGATAAAGCAAGTCCCGCAGGAAATCCCGTCCTACGGGCTGTTTTAAATTCAGGCATATCTCACAAAAAGGAGATTTATGAGTAACAATATAGCAACTATTAAAACAAGAGAAAATCTGGTTTCTACAAGGACGATAACAATGACAGCTCTACTGGCAGCTATATCATATGTGTTGGCATTTTTAGAGTTTCCGGTTCCTTTGAGTCCATCATTTGCACGAATGGATCTGTCAGATTTACCTGCACTGATTGGGGCATTTGCGTTTGGACCGGTTACAGGAGTGATGATAGAAATGATAAAAAATATATTGCAGCTTCTGTCAACATCAACGGGAGGAATTGGTGAACTTGCCAATTTTCTGATGGGTGCATCCTATGTACTGGCTGCCGGTTTTATATACAAATACAAAAAGACTAGGAAAATGGCGATGTGGGCATGTGTTATTTCAAGTGTAGTTATGGGAATAGCCGCAGCGATTGTAAATTATTTTATTCTGCTACCCCTGTTTGAAACATTTATGCCACTGGATCAGCTGATCGCATCATTTGGTGAATTTCTGCCATTTATTAAGACAAAATTGGAAGTTGTGCTATTCAATGCATTGCCGTTTAATATCTTAAAAGGTTTGGTGATTGGAGCAATTGCCATGATGATATATAAAAAACTTACACCGATACTGAAAGGAGAGAATTTGAAATGACAAAAATGGATTATCTCAAACTTCTTGTGGATGAAATTCATTCAACAACAGTTGCAACGATAGGTTCAGATGGACATCCTCAGACAAGAATCATAGATATGATGTACTATGATGAAGAAGGTGTGTATTTCCTTACAGCAAAGGGAAAAGCATTTTATGACCAGTTAATGGATCAGCAGTATGTGGCAATATCCGCAACAAAAGACAAAATTGCGGTGTCCCTGCGTGGAAAAATAAAGAACATCGGAAAAAAGAATCTTGATATTATGTTTGAAAAAAATCCATATATGAAGAAAATCTATCCGGGAGATACGAAAGACGCAATCGAAGTGTTTCGACTGTATGAGGCACAGGGCGAGTATTTTGATATCAGCAATCCGTCAAATATTGTGAGGGATACTATAACAATCGGGAAAACCGAAGCTGTTCAGACAGGTTATTTTGTTGGAAAAGACTGTATCGGATGTAAGTTGTGTTATTCTGTATGTCCGCAAAAGTGTATTGATATATCTTCAGTTCCGGTTACTATCAACCAGAATCATTGTCTGCATTGCGGAAGATGTGCAGAAATTTGTCCGAAGCAGTGTATTGAGAAAAGAGGTTAATTATGATCTTTAAGAAAATCAGAAAAGGGCATGCTGACTGGAGAAACTTTTTATGTAGTACTCCGGCAATGGATTATGTATTCCAAAAGGATGCATATGAAGACCAGATTGACAGGGTAGCAGAGAATATAAGAAATGCAGACTGTGTTATAATCGGGGCAGGAGCCGGGGCATCGACAGCTGCGGGAATTCAGTATGGCGGTAAAAGGTTTACAGACAATTTTGCAGAATTTATAAAAAAATACGGTGGGCATTATATGACAGATATGTATGCAGCCGGATTTTATCCATATCCGTCTGAGGAGGCAAAGTGGGGATACTGGTCAAAACACGCATTGATGAACCGCTTTGATCCTCCGGCATTGCCACTTTATAACGAGCTTTATGATATTGTAAAGAACAAAGAATATTTTGTACTTACAACCAATGTGGATCATCAGTTTTATAAAGCGGGATTCGATGGAAAAAGAATATTTGCAACACAGGGAGATTATGGAAAAATCCAGTGCCAGAAAGCCTGTCATCCAAAGACTTACGATGCAGAAGCTCTGTTTCGTAAAATGGATGAAGCAAGAAGAGACTGCCTGATTCCATCAGAGCTTGTACCAAAATGTCCGGTGTGTGGCGGCAATATGGCTATGAATCTCCGTTGTGATAATTATTTTGTGGAAGATGAAGCGTGGTATGAGGCAGCCGACAGATATGCGGATTTCCTGGAACAGAATAAGGATAAAAAGGTTGTTCTTCTGGAACTTGGAGTTGGATTTAATACGCCGATTATAATACGATTCCCTTTTGAAAAGATGGTGAGGGAGAACTCGTCTTATAGTTTGATACGCCTGAATATGGATGAAGCGGTAGTTCCGGAAAGCTTCGGGGAACGTGCAATCGGTATTGGCGGTGATATGGCAAAGGCAATTACTGATATAAGGGGGCTGGTATTATGACACAGGATGAGCGAAGAAAATATCTGATTCAGTATCTTTTAAAAGAAGAAATACGGTTTGGCAGACAGAACATTCCTACGGATAAGCAGGGACAGGAAAATCTGCTCCGTTCACTTATGAATATCAGACCGCCAAGACCAATCAGTAATGATTTTTTAGAAATACAGGATGAGTATCTTACAGAAAGAAATATAGAGCGTGGAATCACAGATGTTGACACGCTTACACCTGTGAAATCCGATTCGCGTTTATATATCTGGCAGGGCGATATTACGACACTGAAATGCGATGCGATCGTAAATGCTTGCAACTCACAGATGCTTGGATGCTTTTCACCGATGCATGCCTGCATCGATAATTTTATTCATACTTATGCAGGAATTGAGCTGCGTCTGAAAATGCATGAGATTATGACAAAGCAGGGACATGAAGAAGAGACCGGCAAAGCAAAGATAACATCGGGCTACAATCTTCCGGCAAAATATATTCTTCATACGGTAGGACCTATTATACAATGGGAAGTCACAAAAGAAGATGAAGCACTGCTTGCAAGCTGCTACACAGAGTGCCTAAAGCTTGCAGCTGATACTGGTGTGGAATCTATTGCATTTTGTTGTTTGTCTACAGGTGTATTCCGTTTTCCACAGGAACGGGCTGCCGAGATTGCAACGAACACTGTAAAGCAGTATCTTAACAAAGACAGCAGAATAAAAAAGGTAATCTTTAATGTGTTTAAGGATGAAGATTTAAAAATATACAGTGGATTGTTATAAGCGTCTGTTGAAATATCCATCCGATAAATCTTATTGTATTGTTACTGCCTGAGAATGTGATTATATTGGAATCCGATGTTAAGTGAAAGACTGGTGGGAAGAACGAGAATATTATTAAAAAAAGTGGACAGTTCACCAATTGGGGGCTGTCCACTTTTAATATAGAATCAAAAAATTAAAATAAATCTTTTATCTAACATTTTCTATTATGAATGACATAAATTTATGTGCTGCATTACTCAATCGTTCGTAGTCCTGATAAATGAAAGCAATACTCCATGTAATATCTTTATCATCGAATGGAATCATTACAAGATTTCCATAAACGCCTTGATCATACATCGGCTCAAGGCTTAATGCGACTCCACGTCCCTTATTTACCAGACTGATCAGTTGATTTGCATCCGCTGATTCAAAGGCGACCTTCGGTTCAAAATGATATTTTTTTGCATAATGCCACCCCAGATTTTTGTAATACGATTTCTTGTCAAGCATTAGGAAATTCTCATTTTTCAGTTCTGAAAAATTCACCGATTGTTTTTTTGCCAGAGGATTATCTTTGTGCACAAAAAGATATAAGGGAAATGTTTTCACCAAAGTATATGGAATCTTTTCGCCATGCCGATTCTTTGGAATAGCTGACAGCCCATTTGTCCACCTAAAAGTGGTGGCAGTGTAAGTATCAGCACAAGCATAAGTACAGGTTCAATAAATGTCAGAATATAGGTCAAGACAGCTTTTTCGTGTGTATTTAAATTACTGAAAATGCGTAATGTTTTGGTAAAATATAACAAAAAAATGCTTCGAATTTTGTAATGGGTTACACGTTTAACCTTTGTAAAACACACAATTTTGTTGTACCATATAATCAGAATAGCGGAAAAGAAGGAATTAGAATGGTAGAGAACAGAGTTAGAATTGTGGATGTTGCAGAGGCGTTAGGTCTTAGTACAGCAACTGTCTCAAAAGTGATTCATGGCAAAACAGAGAAGATTTCGGATGAGACAGTAAAACGTGTCCAGCAGGAACTGGAGAACTCCGGATACATCCCCAATATGGCAGGCATTCTGCTGGCAAGAAATAATTCAAGAATTATCGGTGTGGTGGTGAATGACCATGAAAAGTATGAGGGCAGGGAAATATTTAAAGGAGATTGGGCATAAAAAGGCATTATGCATAGCGGATAATTTTATCTGCATGGATAAAGAGCGAATTGAAGGATTTAGCGAAGCCTTTGAACCCGGAGAAATATTAAGATGGGAGATACCTAAGACAGAAGAGGAAAGGATGATTTTTTCGGTGGTAATCGGTGCGGTAAGCACGGTTGCGGGGATACTAATTGCACAGTTTATTGGTGCTGAAGATACAAAGGAGGCATGGTGCGGCTTTGACGTAAGTCTTATTTGTGAGATATTAATATCGGGAATATTCATGCTGACTGCCGGATGCTTTTCAACTCAGATTCTCGGACTTTATACTACAGATGCAAGTATTATAAACACAGGTACAGTATATTTCAGAATTATAGCTTTTTCATATATACCAATGGCAATAAGCAATATTTTATCATCATGGCTGCGATGCAGAGAACATGCTGTTATACCATTTCTAGCAAGCTTTGGAGCGGTTGGTGTAAATACAGGACTTAATTATCTGCTGATATTTGGAACATTCGGATTTCCATGTATGGGAATAAAGGGCGCTGCGATTGCAACACTTATTTCACAGTTGTTTAATCTTGGAGTTATTGCTGCCGGATTTGCCATATGTATCAGGAAAGATGGAGATAAACCGGTATGGTCAGTGCATTTCAGTAAAATTACTATTAAGGACTATTTTATTATGATTATGCCGATTCTCATCAGTGAATTTTTATGGAGCCTTGGACAGAATGTTGAATCAGCAGTATATGGACATCTAGGAACTTCTAACCTGGCGGCTTATACACTTACCTGCCCTATACAGGGGCTTATCGTAGGAGCACTTAGCGGATTGTCAGCTGCTGCTGGGGTAATGGTTGGCAAGCGACTTGGCAGGAAAGAGTACGATGAGGCTTACACAGAGTCAAAAAAGATTATGTATGCAGGTCTGGCTGGTGCAGTTGTGGTATCTACATTACTTATTACAATGGCAGGAGTCTATACTAAACTGTACCATGTGGATGATAACGTAAAAGCACTTGGAAAGATACTGCTTATTGTATTTGCACTATATGCACCGGTCAAGGTTGAAAATATGATTCTTGGCGGTGGGATTATCAGAAGCGGCGGCAATACCAAAATTATCATGGTGATTGATATTGTTGGCACATGGTGCATCGGAATTCCACTGTGTCTGCTTGCAGCGCATGTATTTAAGTGGGGCATAGTTGGTGTGTATACACTGCTAACTACGGAAGAAATATTCAGGCTTGTTGTATCGCTGATTATCTTTAAGAAGCGCAAGTGGATGATTAGTTTATCGTAGTATAAGGTATTGGATATGGATTATAGAATTATTTACATGGATAATTTGAGAACGATTATGATATTTCTGCTGATACCATATCATTTGGCTATGGCTTACAATATCTGGGGTAAATCTAATTAAATTTTTTTGGAAGAAAGCTTTGTGCTTTCTTTTGTTATATCAGTAATTATAACATCTGGCATATGCCTTACCATTTGCGGAAAAAATAACTCTGCCGGCTACGGGCATCGCAAGTTTCTGTAGCACAACCATATGTACATTAACATTATAAGATGTGTATGTCAATAAACTCCTGCTAGATATTAAAATATATTTTAATATATCGTCTGATTTTATCCCCAATTTTCAAAATCCAATACAGTTATGGAGACGTTAAGATTGGGTGTTTTTGTTGTGCAAGTTAATAAAGAAAGCATTGTAGTCAACATGAAATATTTCAGCAAGTGCAATAAGTTCTGAAACACGAATGTTATATGTTCCACATTCGATTTGTGAATAGCTGCTTCTTGAAATATCAAGTCCTTTTAATTGCATACGTGCAACAGTTTGTTCCTGGGTAAGATGTGATTCTTTACGTAATTTACGAATATTATTACCCAATGAGATATCTTGTTTGATTTTTTGTGTCATCAATGTAACTCCAATCATAAAATTTGCAATGAATAAATTGCATTTGCATTGATTTTAGTTTGTATTAAAGGTATAATTGCAATGTATAGATTGCAAAATAAAATTAGTAAAAAGTTATTACGGAGGAAAAATGAATATTTATAAACTAACTACGCAACAGAAAAATATATGGAATCTTCAGAAATACTATGGGGATACGGCTATTGGAAATCAATGTGGAGCAATATTATATAAAGAAAAAAGGGATAGTGGGTTATTAGTAGAAGCATTGCAGCAGTTTATTAAAAGTCAAAGTGGTATGCGTTTACGTTTTCTTGAAAAGGATGAACCTATGCAGTTTGTTTCGGAAGAGATAGGGGAAATACCAGTAAAATATTTTGAAACACAAAATGAGTTTGATTTATTTGCAAATAAATTCGCAAAGGAATCTATTGGTCTGGAAGAAAGAGCAATGTATAAATTCGTGGTCGTTCAGTTAGGTAATAGAAGTGGAATATTAGTTGTACTAAGTCATTTGATATCAGATGCATGGACTTTTGGAATTATGGCAAATCAAGTAGATGTAGCATATAATAACTTGGCTGAAGGAAAGCAAGATGTACTTTTAAAGGGTGATTATACGGAATATATTGAGACAGAAGAGGAGTATTTGGCATCTGGACGTTATGAAAAAGATAAATTATTTTGGGAGACTAAATATGATAAGCAACCAGAAAAAAGTATTATAAGGATTGCTTCAGGTACAAATGAAAGCGTTGAAGCAAAGAGAATTACTAGGTATATATCAGAAGATACAGAACATAAAATAGATAATTATTGTAAAAAGAATTCATTAACACCTGCCGTATTATTTGAGACTGCACTTATAACATACTTATCACGAATAAATGTTGAAAATTCTAAAGTAACTATCGGCATTCCTGTTTTAAATCGAAGTAATATAAAGGAAAAGCAGATTGCAGGAATGTTTGTTTCTACAATTCCACTTACTGTAAATGTGCATTCGGATATGAAAATTACGGAACTTGAAAAGCAGATTACACAAGAACATATGAATATATTCAGACATCAGAAATATCCTTATTCAGATATATTAAAATCAATTAGAGAAAAACAAAATTTCACAGGAAATTTATATGATGTTATGATTAGTTATCAAAATGCGAAAACAAATACAGTTGCAGAAACAAAATGGTATTCAAATGGATATAGTGAAGTACCTTTGTCACTTCATATAGATAATCGTGATGGTAACAAGAGTCATACAATAAATGTGGATTATCAAATATCTGTATTTAAAGATGAAAGAGAAGTTGAATATGTTGTAAATCGTCTAGAATACATTATTAACCAGATAGTAGATGGGGCAGACAAACATATTGGGGATATTAATATTGTAACAGAAGAAGAGAAAAATAAAATCGTGGAAGAATTCAATGATACATACATTGAATATCCGAGAGAAAAATGTATTCATGAGTTATTTACAGAACAGGTAAGGAAGACTCCGGATAAAATAGCACTTGTATTTGAAAATAAAAAATTTACATATAGACAATTAGATGAGATGTCCAATTCACTTGCTCATTATTTGAGGGAAAATGGAGTGAAAAGAAATGAAATTGTTCCAATTATCGCAAAAAGAAGTTGGTATGTGATAGTTGCTATGCTTGGTATTTTAAAGGCTGGAGGAGCGTATATGCCGGTTGATCCGGACTATCCAAAGGATAGGGTAGAGTATATGTTGAATGAAACAAATTCAAGAATAATAGTTACGGACAACTATGTAAGTAATAATAGTGATATTAAAATATTGGATTTAAAAAAATTAGATTATGATAATCTGGTTATAGAGATAAATAATATTAATAGTGCGAAAGATTTATGCTATGTATTATTTACATCAGGTTCGACAGGTAAGCCCAAAGCTACGATGATATCTCACTCGAATTTAGGAAACTTTGTTAATAATAATAATAATAATCTGTATCAATGCAACATGCTTCAAAAATGTAAAGTAGTATTAGCTGATACTACTTTCACATTTGATATATCAGTATTTGATATTTTTTTAACATTATTGAATGGATTAACTGTTATTTTATCACATAATAATGCACAGGCAACATATCTTGCAAAATTAATTGAGATCTATAATGTTGACGTAATTCATAGTACACCAACTAAAATACTTATGTTATTGCAGAATGAAGAATTTCAAAAAGTTATTTCAAAAGTAAAAATGCTTATGATTGGTGCTGAAAAATTTTCTGATGAACTTTATAAGACAGTTTCTTTATATACAAATGCTATAATTTATAATGGATATGGTCCAACAGAGACAACAATTGGTTGTAGTTTCAAACGATTAAATTATGCTAAAAAATGTATTCATGAGTTATTTACAGAACAGGCAAGGAAGACTCCGGATAAAATAGCACTTGTATTTGAAAATAAAAAATTTACATATAGACAATTAGATGAGATGTCCAATTCACTTGCTCATTATTTGAGGGAAAATGGAGTGAAAAGAAATGAAATTGTTCCAATTATCGCGAGAAGAAGCTGGCATGTAATAGTGGCTATGCTTGGAATAATGAAAGCTGGTGGAACATATCTGCCTATTGCCGATAATTATCCAGAACAGCGTATTCGTGAAATAATAAATGAGACAAAATGTCGGGTGATATTGAAATATCTTATTAATACTAATATTGAAAATAGACTGCAGATAAATTTAGATTCATTTGATTATAAATTTAAAATACAATCTCTTCAAAATATAAACGATATAGATGATAGCAGTTATGTGATTTATACATCGGGTTCAACAGGTAAGCCTAAGGGTATGACTCAAACACATAGATGTTTATATAATTTACTTTTATGGCAGAATGAAAACTTAAATCCAGAAAATAAAAATATTTTGGCTGATACAATTATATCATTTGATGTGTCTGTACAAGAAATATTATATTGCCTTATTGGAGGAGGATGCTTGCATTTTACGAGTGAAAAAGTTAAAGAAAATACAGATTTATTTTTAAAATATATTATAGAGAATGATATAAAAATAATCTTTACTACACCATCATATTTTAGTGTTGTATATAGTATGGATAATGAAAGAGTTCTTGAATCTGTATCGGATATTATATTTGCAGGAGAAAAACTCACCTTAGAATCAGAATTTATAAGGAAAGCATATAAAAATAATATTAATATTTGGAATCAATATGGACCAGCGGAAACTCATGTTGTAACGAATAAGACTGTAAATAATGATGATATAACCATCGGTTCACCAATAGCCAATACCCAAATCTACATTTTAGATAAGAATAACAATCCACTTCCAATAGGCGTACCAGGAGAACTCTGCATTGCAGGAGAAGGCGTTGGTAAGGGTTATCTTAACCGCCCTGAGCTTACGGCAGAAAAATTTGTACTGAATCCATTTGCTACAGCAGAAAATCATCATGGAAAAACGATGTATCATACAGGTGACCTTGCATGCTGGAGAGCAGACGGTGAAATCGAGTACCTTGGAAGAATTGATACACAGGTTAAAATCAGAGGTTTGCGAATTGAACTTGAGGAGATTGAAAATGTAATGAGTGGTTTTGAAGGAATTCAGCTTACGGCAGTAACAGATAAGAAAGATGATAATAGTCGTCAGTATCTGGTTGGTTATTATACATCAGAACAGTATATTGATGAAAAAGAATTAAGAAGTTATTTATCATCAAAGCTTCCAAAGTATATGGTGCCAAATTATTTTATGAAACTTGATACTATGCCTATGACAACTAGTGGTAAAACGGACAGAAAGAATCTACCAATGCCTGATTTTACAATATCTGAAAGAGAATATGTTGCACCTGATAGTATAACAGAGAAAAAACTTGCAAATATTTGGCAGAAATATTTAAAAATAGATAATATAGGTAAAACAGACGATTTCTTTGAATGTGGAGGAGATAGCTTAATAGCCATTTCAATGATTACAGAAATAGAAAAAGAATTTAATGTTGAAATATCAATTAAAGATATAGTGGAGAATTCGATTTTAGAAAAACTTGCAAAGAGTATTGAAGGTGCTAATAGTGCTGTAAGAATAAAAGCCAATAATAAGAATACATATAGACTTCTTCCACAACAGAAAGCAATCTATGTAGCTTATAGCAGAGAACCACAGTCTTTGGTATATAATATGCCTGCAAGAATACGTATACCAGATGGAGTAAATGTAAATCGATTAAAAGATAGTATTATTAGAGCAATTATGCATCATAAAATTTTATTTAGTCATATAGAATCAGACGGACAAGAATTAATTGGTATATATGATAATGATATTGAATTTGTATTTGAACAGTATGAGAAGAAAGATATTAACAAATTTGTAAGACCTTTTAATTTATCAAAAGCTCCTCTAGTCAGAGTGGGAATTGCTGAAAATGAAATACTTTTCGATATGCATCATATTGTAGCAGATGGAGAGACATTGAATATTATACTTAATGATATACTTGGAGAATATGAGGGTAGGAAAGTTAATGACGAAAATATAAGTTATGGTGATTATGCAGAATATTTTTATCAGCAGAATATGACAAGGCACATAGAATATTTTATTAAACAATTGAAATGTGATTTTGAGCCTGTTGTACTTCCTACTACTAAGAATGTTGTGGAAAAAGGTTATTCAAAAGTATATCAGATATCAGATACCACGATAACTATGGCAAAAAAATATGCAAGAAAACATAATATGACGGACACAATGGTATTTTTTGGAGCTTATGGTATTCTTTTATCAAAATATAGTGGAAACAGTAGTGTATTAAGCAGCATTGTCCTTAAAAATCGCATTTATGCAGATACAAAAAATATGGCAGGAATGTTTGTAAATACACTTCCAACCTATATGAATGTTTCTGGTTTAGTAAATGAATATATGCAGAGAATAAAACAGCAGATATTAGGATTATTTGAACATCAGGAATTACCATTTGCATTAATTGCAGACAATGTAGGTATGAAAGATAAGAGTGTAGTTAATACATCATTTGTGTATCAGGCAGATGGTGATAAAAGTTTTAATGTTGATGAAGAGAATATAGTGCCGGAACCTATTTTTACTAATACATCAAAATTTGACTTGATGATGGAACTGACTCCTTTAAAAGTAGGTATGAAAGTCAGAATGGAATGTAACGGCACGAAATATGATGAAGCATTAATGGATAGATTAGTTGTGGCATATGAAAAAATTTTAGAACAGTTGGATAAAGATGATGTGTCGGAGATATATGCAATGTCTATTAAAGAACATCATAAGATTATAGAAGAATTCAATAATACATATGTGGAATATCCAAGAGAAAAATATGTTCACAAACTTTTTAAAGAGCAAGTAATGAGAATTCCGGATAGGACGGCTCTTATCGCTGAAAATAAAAAGTATTCTTATCAGGAAATTGATAATAAATCAGATGCACTTGCACAGAAACTTATTAATTTGGGTGTTAAAAGAAAAGATGTTGTTGGAGCTTACCTTGATAGAACAGCTTATACAGTAATATGTCAGCTAGCTGTATTAAAAGCTGGTGGAGTTTTTCTACCAATAGATCATCGTTATCCTAAAGACAGAATAGATTATATGCTAAATGATTGCACTGTTAAATTAATACTTACAGATAAAGAATTGAATAATGAATGGAATGTAGAATATCTTAACTTGGATAATTATGATTATGATGACATTTTACATACCAAAGTAGTTAATAATCCAGAAGATGCTTGTTACATCATCTACACTTCAGGAAGTACAGGAAAACCAAAAGGCTGTGTACTTATGCAAAAAGGTCTTGCTAATTTTTGTGTTAACAACAATATTGTTCCATATGCAGATACATTACAACATCAAACTGTAGTTAGTGTTAATACAATCTCATTTGATTATTTTATTGCAGAAACATTATTACCATTGGTACAAGGATGGACAGTTGTTATTGCAAGTGAAGAGGAAAGTACACATAAAGATTTATTTGAAAAGCTTATAAGGGAACATAAAGTCAATATTATTGAAACAACACCTACAAGATTAGAAATATATACAAAAAATGAGAAGAAAGACAGCTATTTCAAGCAGATACAGATTGTTGTTACTTCTGGTGAAGCACTTACTGAAGAACTTTTTAAACGTATAAAAAACATTTGTGATGCTAAAGTATTTAATCCTCTTGGACCAAGTGAATGTAGTGTGTGGAATGTAGGAGGAGATTTTAATTCAGACATCACCATCGGTTCACCAATAGCCAACACCCAAATCTACATTTTGGATAAGAATAACAATCTACTTCCAATAGGCGTACCAGGAGAACTCTGCATTGCAGGAGAAGGCGTTGGTAAG
>OLGY01000823.1_pt1 | contig 18903 bp, 13 predicted proteins | sample 1605951 | NCBI WGS metagenome assembly OLGY01 (sample SAMN03283280) | human gut metagenome | biome: human-associated habitat; material: feces | host: Homo sapiens | place: Peru | collected 2012
TAGTGGGTTTTAGTTTTTCAGTGCCCTCCTTTTGGAGAGGGGTTGGGGGTGAGGCTGTTCGGAGAGGGGTTGTGGGTGAGGCTACAACTTCTTTATCACGCTCTCCATTTGCTCACCAAGTCCGATGGTATATCCTTGTGAGATATAGACTATGCGGTTGAAGGTGTCGGAAATTATGAAGAGAGGAAGTTGAGAAGGATTGCGAAGCTTCATGTTTTCGGCTATTTGCTTGCGCAGAGAGCCGTTATTATCTATTCCATAGATAATATTCGAAGGCAAGCCTTCAAAGTCGCTTATGCGGAATTTATTTGCCGCAGCCTCATCTTCAAATAGTAGGATTATAGGACGATTCCATTTCTCAAAGACTTCAGCAACTTTAGCGATGTCTTTTAACGCATGGTTTGTTGGCTCCTGTCCTACTCCAACAATACCAGTAACAAAATATCCTCTACCCGTCTGACTCAAAAGGCTAACCTCTTTGCCATCAAGTAGCGTGAATTTAGACTCTGAATCAAAGCTACCCTTTACTGTAACCTCAGTCTCAGAAGTGCGCAAATACATGTCTACTACGGTAGTTTCCGAATGTTTCACGCGAAACATTTGCATTTCTGATAGCACACCACCATTAGCCAAGCGCATACCTGTAACCAAGACATAATCGCCTTCGTCAAGTTCCACACCATTCTTGAAATCCTTACTCCATGTGGTGCCATCCTCAGGATATTCCAAGAGCATGGTAGAACCATCAGGATTGATGCGAGCGAGAGTGAAATGACTATAGTATTTTGGGTCGTCTACAGCGCCATTATCCTTGTATATAAGCTTCAGAGTACCCTTTGGTGCAGCCTTCTGTACCACATCTTCAAACACCACGTCTATCCACTCACCATTCTTGCGATATTGAAGCTTAGATGTTACGGCATCCACCCTTGCCTCTATGCCAAGGCTGCGAGCCACATCCACGAAGAATATTTTACGCGAGCGTTTATCTGTGATGCGAGAATGATATACTCCTGTAGGTGTTTGAGTAACTCTCCATGCCTTAGCGTCTTGTTGCAGACGTATATTCGCCTTTATCCAGCTTACGAGTTCTGCAGGATTCTTTCGAAACAGCTCCTTCTGCTTCTTGCTGAAAGCCAGTTCAAAATACAACTTAAAACGACGAAGTATAAGCTCATTCTCCACACGTGGACATAGCTGATTGCTCTCAGCATAGAAGTTATCTTCGAGGATATCAAAACTTATATCGCGCAAGTCTTTTGGCCTTAGCGTAGCGAGTATATCCTTAGCTCGTTGCAAGTTGTCTTTATGGCAAGCCAAGAACTCAAGGATAGTCTGATGATTGCCACTCGAAGCTGTAAGGAAGTTCACCATCTCTTCATCCTCTGGCAGCCACATGCTTCGCAACATAGCCTTAGCAATCTGCGGAGTATAGAAGGTAGCCATATAAGCATGGCGCACAGAGTCTTCGTAAGCCAAGCGCTTAGTGTTTAGCTCACGTTGTTGGGCTGTAACCTCTGGCAGATTATATCGCTCAGGAGGAGGAACAATATCAAACGAATCACGATAGAACACCATGCTTGAAGCCTCGCCAACATACTTATCGAGCTTTATCACGATGGTTTTATCCTTACCAAACGACGCCTTAGCAAAACCATAGTCGCCATCCTTAGATGCCCACACCATCATATCGCCTTTGCCTGCTGATAGCGAGGTGCTACCATCAGAAGCGGTATATTTAGTTACCACAGGACAGAACTCACCATAGTTATATATCTTGAAATCCACCCTTGCGCTGTCTACTGCCTTGCCTTTATCGTCGACTACAGAGAAGTCGATATGCGCAGAAGAACCATAGTTGTCGATGAGGTTTATCTCGGTATTGTTTGACGAGCGCGACATCACATCCTCTGGACCATTATAGTCGCCAAACACCTGAGTATGCATCAGCAACGCACGCGAAGCAGGAGCATTAAACCATGCAAGATTCAATACCGCCTCAGGCTCGCAGGCTCCAAGGAAATACCATGTGCCATCAGCCCATGCTTCTACCCAAGCATGATTGTCGTCGGTATGTGCCCAACGTGGCGTATACACCTGGCGTGCAGGAATACCGATGGCTCTTAGTGCTGCCACCGTAAAGGTGCTCTCTTCGCCACATCGTCCATAGGCAGAGCGTATTGTTGCCAATGGTGCTGACGTGCGAGCATCCGAAGGCTGATATGTCACTCGCTCATGACACCAATGATTCACCTCCAATATTGCCTCCTTCATGCTCATTCCTTTCACTCGTTCCTTTAAGTCACGATAGAATATCTGGCGAGAGTCGTCCAACGCTTCGTTGTTGACACGAATAGGCAACACAAAATGGCGGAACAATAGTTCGGGTACTTCCCTACCCCACGCCATCTCTTTCTGTGCCTTGAAGCTCATGCGAATATTCTCTATATAGAAAGTGGTAGGATAGTCTGTAACGTCAGCCAAAGGCATATAAGCATATAGGAATTTCAGAGCCTCAGCCTCTTGCTTGCTTACATCATGCACTTTCAGATAGCAAAACTCCTTTCCTACCACCTTCATCCTTTGGTCGAAAGCCGTTTCAACCTTTGCTCTATAGGCGGCATCGGTAATAAAATGGTTGTTGTCTGCCTTTGCTTGCAACACAGAGGCAAAGAGCAATAATGCCAAAGATATAATATGTTTCTTCATAACAGATAACTTGAACGTTTTTATTACTATCTTATGCAAAGATAAAGAAACAAAACTAAAGTAGACTATAAAAGCGCAAAATTCTTTGTTTTATCATTTAATATTCCTAATTTTGCAGCACTAACCAAACTAACATAACAGTAATGAACAGACAAGATTTTAAGTTTGAGATTTGTACCAACAACGTAGAGAGTTGTATAGCAGCACAAGAAGGTGGCGCCGACAGAGTGGAACTATGTGCAGGCATCCCAGAGGGAGGTACCACACCTTCGTATGGCGAAATAAAGCTGTCACGCAGAGTTTTAACCACCACTAAGTTGCACGTTATCATCCGTCCTCGTGGCGGCGACTTCCTCTATACTCCATTAGAAATTGAGCGTATGGAAGAAGATATCAAAATATGCAAGGAACTGGGTGCTGATGGTGTTGTGATAGGATGCTTGACTCCTGACGGAGAAGTAGATATGGAAGCCAACCATAGACTTATTGAGGTAGCACGTCCTATGTCTGTAAGTTTTCATCGTGCTTTCGACCGCACTGCAGACCCATTCAAGGCTTTGGAAGATATCATCAAACTTGGCTGCGAGCGCATTCTCACCTCGGGTCAACAGCCTAAGGCTATAGAGGGTGTAAACCTCTTGGCTGAACTCCAGAAGAAGGCAGCAGGCAGAATAATCCTCTTGGCTGGTAGTGGAGTAACAGAAGACAATATTCGCGCCATCTACGAGGCCACAGGAATCCATGAATATCATTTCTCAGCAAGAGTAAGTGTGCCAAGCAAAATGAAGAGCCACAACCAAGAAGTGCACATGGGCTCTAAGGATGCTGACGAAGGCACCACCCTTGTTTCGTCACCTCAGAGAGTGAAAGATACTATTGCTAAGATTATTGAAATGTAATAGCAGCAAACAAAAGATGCAAGACCATGAGTCTTGCATCTTTTATTTTATACTTATATATATACCTTATTATTACAAGCTAATCTCCACCACCTTGTCAACCTCGGTAGGCACTTTGTCAAGGTTTAGCAATATGCCGCCATCTACCTTCTGGATTTTCACCTTCTGCTTTGTTGCAAAGTCGAAAGCTGCTTTTATCTTGTGGTTGCCAGTAGGAAGATAAAGCGATTTATCCTGAAGGTTTAGGATATGCACAAACAAGCGGTTGCCCTTTTGTGTAGTAACACCCCAATCATGAGGAGCTACAATACCATTACGAGTGCCGTATATGGTTTCGCCATAGGTCTTCATCCATTCTCCAACCTCTGACAATCGCTCTAAGGCTACAGCAGGCAGTTCGCCATCAGGCTGAGGACCGATATTCATCAAGAGGTTGGCATTCTTGCCAGCAGCCTTAACGAGATAATGTATCAACGTCTTGGTCGACTTATAGTCTTGGTCTGTAATCTTATATCCCCACATGCCATTCATGGTTTCGCATGTCTCCAAAGGCAGCTGACTAATATCCTGTCCTGACAATCCTGAAGCATTTTCACCTGGTAGGTCGCGCTCAAACATCTGGAAGTCTTCGCCCTCGAAAGGTGTTTGATGATGGTTGTTGCCTATCAGGCAAGCAGGTTGCAAGCTATGGATGAGGTTATATTGATATGGCAACTCCCAATCGAAGTTAGGGTTTATATCCTGGTCCCACCAGCCATCAAACCATATAGCACCAATCTTGCCATAGTTTGTCAATAGCTCGGTGAGCTGATTGTTCATAAACTTATAATAGCTCTTCCAATCACCCTTAGGGTTAGGACGACCTGTTCCACGACCTGTTCTGCCCCAAACAGCATCCTCACGATACCAGTCTATATGCGAATAATAAAGGTGCAAGCGTATGCCCTGCTTATGGCATTCGTCGGCAAGTTCTTTCAGTATGTCGCGCTTGAAAGGCGTAGCATCCACGATATTATAGTCGGAATACTTGGTATGGAACATCGAGAAGCCCTCGTGATGACGAGTGGTGAAACAGATATACTTTGCTCCCGATGCTTTTATTGCCGACACCCATTTAGCAGCATCGAAATTGCCGGGATAGAAGCCTCCTGCAAGCTTAGCATACTCCTTGTAGTTTAAATCCTTGTTCGTCATAGTCCACTCGCCTGTAGCAAGCATGCTGTACAGTCCCCAATGCAAGAAGATACCAAACTTAGCATCTTGGAATTCCTTTCGCGATTCAAGGTTTTCCTTAGTTGGCTCATAGTGGGGTGTAGCGGCGTTGGCATAAGCTCCAAACGACGACAAACAGAAGATGGCAGCACAAACCTTTGCTCCAATCTTCATTCTGCTGAAACAATTCTTCTTAGTAGTTACTTTCATCACGTTATAGTTATTGGTTTCGACTACAAAAATACAACTTATTTCACATATCCACCAACAATAAAGGCTAAAGAAATTGAATTTCCTTAGCCTTTAATATCATTTGTGTAATAAATATCTGTGAAACAGTATATTATTAGCAGTTAAGCTTCCATACGCAGCCATCCTTGGTGTCTTTAACATCAAAGCCTGCTTCCTTCAAAGCGTCACGAATCTGGTCGCATACAGCCCAGTTCTTCTCGCTACGTGCCTGCTTTCTAAGTTCCAATACCATGTCGACAACCTTGCCGAAAGCTTCCTCGCGCTTACCATCGCCAGAAGAAACATCAGCACGGAGTCCGAGGATGTCGAAAGCGAAGGTACTGATAGTAGACTTCAATTCCTCAAGGTCTGCAGCATCGATAGTTGCCTTATGGTCTACGATGGTATTGATAACATGGCAAGCCTCAAACAAGTTACTGATAACGAGTGGAGTCTGCAAGTCGTCGTTCATAGCATCATAGCATTTCTGGCGTAATGCACTAACGAAGTTGTGAACATCCTCTGTGCTCTTAGCCTCAGCATTGATACGCTCCATAGCCGAGATGCCATCCATAAGTTTCTGCAATCCCTTCTGACTTGCCTTCAAAGCATCGTTAGAGAAGTCTACAGTTCCACGATAGTGGGCAGAGAGGATGAAGAAGCGTATTGTCATTGGCGAATAAGCTTGCTCAAGCGATGGATGGTTGCCTGTGAAGAACTGCTCCAAAGTGATGAAGTTGCCAAGGCTCTTACCCATCTTCTGACCATTGATGGTAATCATGTTGTTGTGCATCCAGTATTTCACCATCTGGTCGCCCTGCGAAGCTACAGCCTGTGCTATCTCACACTCATGATGTGGGAATACGAGATCCATACCTCCACCATGAATATCGAAGTGGTTGCCAAGATACTTTCTTCCCATAGCAGTACATTCGCAATGCCATCCTGGGAAACCATCGCTCCAAGGACTTGGCCAACGCATGATATGCTCAGGCTGTGCCTTCTTCCACAAAGCGAAGTCTGCTTGGTTCTTCTTCTCGCCTACTCCATGCAGAGTACGGCTCTCGTCGATGATATTCTCAAGGCTACGACCAGAGAGGATACCATACTTATGGTCTTTGTTGTATTTCTCGATATCAAAATATATACTGCCATTGCTCTCATAGGCATATCCGTTGTCGAGGATTTGCTGTACCAGCTGCTCCTGCTCTATGATATGACCTGTGGCATGAGGCTCAATGCTTGGTGGCAACACGTTGAGAGCATCCATAGCCTGATGATAGCGATTAGTATAATATTGTGCTATCTCCATAGGTTCGAGTTGCTCAAGGCGTGCCTTCTTCTCTATCTTGTCGTCGCCCTCATCAGCATCGTGCTCCAAGTGGCCTACGTCGGTAATGTTTCTAACATAGCGCACCTTATATCCCAAATGCTTGAGATAACGGAACAAAAGGTCGAAGGTGATGGCAGGACGAGCATGTCCAAGATGTGGATCGCCATAAACGGTTGGACCACAAACATACATACCTACATTTGGTGCATGCAATGGTTGAAAACGCTCCTTGCTACGGCTTAGGGTGTTGTATATTACTAATGTTTGTTCCATAATTTATCCTTATTTAAATATGATGCTTGCAAAGTTAGCACAAAAAAACGATTAATGGTCATAATATCACGATATATTTCTATCACATTGCAAAAGAAATGTATCTAAATACAACAATTGCGTCGCTTTCTGCATATAAATAACAAATTACCAGCTTTTTCTTTTTGGTCTTGATTATTTTACTTATCTTTGCCATCAAACTTAAACCCTTTTATCCTATGGCCTATAGAAGAATTACAGCCATTGAGGCTGCTGAGATGATCAACGACGGAGACATGATGGCTCTGTCTGGTTTTACTCCTAATGGTAATCCTAAAGCAATTTTTAGAGAGCTATCCAAGCGTGCCGTAAGACTGCATGATGCAGGACAACCTTTCCAGGTGGGAATCCTCACCGGAGCGTCTTCGTGTCAGAGTGTGGAAGGTGACATGGCGGCAGCACATGCACTAAAGTTCCGTGCTCCTTTCTCTACCAACAAAGACTTCCGCACGCATACCAATCTTGGAGAAGTTGACTACGAGGATATGCACCTCGGTCATATGGCAGAGCGACTGCGACGCGGATTCTATGGCGAAGTTGACTGGGCAATCATCGAAGTGAGCGATTTGGACGAGGGTGCCACAGAGTGTAGAGCTTATCTTACTACTGCTGGTGGCATCGTTTCTACTATAGCCCGCTTAGCTAAAAAGGTCATTATCGAGCACAACCAATTCCACAACCCTAACTCTCGTTTCCTTCACGACACATGGGAACCACACGAGTGCTGGGAGAATCGTGAGGTTATGGATATCCACTCTCCTTACGACCGCGTGGGCAACAACTATGTAAGCATAGACCCTCGCAAAATTGTGGGTGTGATAGAAAGCAATATTCCTGAAGAGGCCCGTGCTTTCAAGGAGCCTGACGACGATACTATGCGCATAGGTCTTCATGTTGCCGACCTCCTTGCCAACGACATGAAGCATGGCAGAATACCAAAATCATTCTTGCCTATTCAGAGTGGTGTGGGCGCCACAGGCAATGCCGTGCTCAAGGCTTTGGGCACAAGCCCACTCATCCCTCAGTTTAATGTATATAGCGAGGTGGTGCAAGATGCTGCCGTAAACTATATGCTCGAAGGTAAAATCAAATATGCTTCTGCTACGGCAATGACCGTTACCAACGAATGCTTGCAGCAGGTGTATAACAATATGGACTTCTTCTCTAAGCATCTCACCATACGCCAAAGCGAGATTGCAAACTCTCCTGAGGTTATCCGCCGCTTGGGAGTTATCGCATTAAACACCGCCTTGGAGTGTGACATCTATGGCAACGAGAACTCAAGCCACATCTGCGGCTCATCGCTAATGAATGGTATTGGTGGTTCGTGCGACTATGAGCGCAATGGCTACATATCTATCTTCACTACGCCTTCTGTTGCCAAGGGTGGCAAGATTAGTGCCATCGTTCCTATGTGCTGCCATGTAGACTCTACCGAACATGATGTAGACATCATCGTTACCGAGCAAGGCTTTGCCGACCTCCGCGGCAAGGGTCCTGTACGTCGTGCGCATGAAATAATAGAGAATTGTGCTCACCCTGACTACAAGCCTTTGTTGCGCGATTATCTCAACCACATAGCTCCTATGGGTCATGAGCCACAATCTATGGTAGCAGCTCTCGCCTTCCACGACACCTTCCTTCGTAAGGGCGACATGCGCCTCACCGACTTCTCCGAATATCTGAAATAAGAGGTCTTATCATCGAAAAAGTGTAGCATTTGCTTGTTTTTATCATCGAAAAAGTGTATCTTTGCAGCAGAAACCACTGAATATTAAGGCTTTATGAAGAAACTATTTCTCTCGTTGTTCGCTCTTGCCATGCTGGCAAGTTGCGGCACTAAGAATGTGATGCCAATAACAGAACAAAATGGCATAGAAGCAAAGAAAAACACAGCCCCTATAACCTATGATGTCACACCACATCCTGACGTTATCACCATAGAGGAGGCTATTAAGCTTCTCAATTCGCCTGAGCAGGCAAAAGCAATAGCTAAAGCAAGGGGCTACAAAGCAGTAGGCAAATATGGCATTTATCGCCTCGACAACTATAGTCAGATGATGTTCAAGAATTGTAAGTTGCCTAAGAAACTTGGCGATGGCATCTACGAGGATACACCTAAGCCGCTTGCCAAGGGCACATCAAGTTATGTGGCTCTTAACGGCAACGTGCTGATAGCGGTATTCAACAACACAGCTTTCAACAATCTTGTTGAGCAGATTAAGTGTCTTGGCTTCACTCTCGAAGAGCAGGGCTATGAAGACAAATACGTCCTCGGCACTACCGCCATCTACGTATACTCTGCAAGAAAGAGCATTAGAATAGAAAAGGAATAGTGAATTGTATCAAAGGTACAAATAGCATGCCCTACAAGAGCAAAAGTCTGAAGCTCAGCACTTTTTCTCTTGTAGGGCATTAGTTTGTATATACCTTTTATCTATAAGTCTAACTACTCCCCTCGCTTTTGAGAGGGGTTGGGGGTGAGGCTTCTTATTTTATAAATTTCTCCACTACCACAGCCACACCATCTTCTTCGTTGCTTAGTGTGACATAGTTGGCAGCAGCTTTCACTTCGTCTTCGGCATTAGCCATGGCAACACCAAGTCCGGCATATTGTATCATGCCCATATCGTTATAGCCATCGCCTACAGCTATCACCTCTTCTTGCTTTATGCCGATAGTCTTTATAAGTTTATCTATCGACTGCGACTTCTCTATACCCAAAGGCACACACTCCAAGAAGAATGGTGCTGAGCGATAAACCGAAATCTTACCTTCCATCTCAGCAGCCAACTTTAGCTCAAGCTTATGCAAAGGCTCAGGGTCGCCAACGATGAGACATTTATTAATAGGATATTCCACCTGATTCTTGAAGTCGGAATATTCCACCACAGGCATTTTATTGATGAAAGCCTCGTGCTCCACATATTCGTCGTCAGCCTTAGTTGCAGCAATGCCGTCGCCCTGGTAAGTCAATATCTGTACTCCTGCTTTCATAGCCTCATCATAGAGCATAGGCACAAGGTCGGGACACAATTCCTGATTAAAGACCGTATCGCCGCTCTTGCAATCCATAATCTTACCACCATTATAAGCCAGAATATATCCGCCATATTCAGCAAGCTTCAGCTGTTTAGCCAGCGGCATAATGCCGTAGGTAGGTCTGCCCGAAGCCAACACCACCACGATACCTTTCTTCTGAGCTTCCATCAACGCCTCGTAGGTGCGAGGAGTAATCTCTTTCTTACTATTTGTTAGAGTGCCGTCCAAGTCGAGCACTATCATCTTATAAGCCATATCGTTTTTCTCGTTTTTACCCCTTTTACTTTTTTACCCTTTTACCTTTTTACTCTTTTACCTTTTTACCATTTTCCATTTTCACCCTTTCACATCATTTTCCCGTCAATATCTTTTTGATATCGTTGAGCTTGTTGAGGGCTTCCACAGGCGTAAGGTTGTTTATATCTGCATGCAATATCTCGTCGCGTATTTGACTCAACACAGGGTCGTCGAGTTGGAAGAAACTTAGCTGCATTCCCTCTCTTGATTGTCCGAGTCTTTCTACCGATGGTTTGCCTACGCTTCCCACCTGCGCATTGTCGGCTTCCAGCTGTCGCAAGATATCATTAGCTCTCTTCACTATGCTTCGTGGCATACCGGCAATCTCTGCCACATGAATACCAAACGAATGTTCCGAACCGCCACGCACCAGCCTACGCAAGAACACCACCTTGCCATCCTTCTCTATCACGCTCACGTTGTAGTTCTTGATGCGAGAAAAGTTTTTCTCCATCTCGTTGAGCTCATGATAGTGAGTGGCAAAGAGTGTGCGTGCCTTTGCTCTTGGATTTTCGTGGAGATACTCCACTATTGCCCATGCTATAGAAATACCATCATAGGTAGAAGTACCACGACCCAGCTCATCGAAGAGCACCAAAGAGCGTGGCGTAACGTTGTTCAATATGTTTGAAGCCTCCGTCATCTCCACCATAAAGGTTGATTCACCAAGCGAAATATTGTCTGAAGCTCCCACACGAGTGAATATCTTATCCACTAAGCCTATTCTCGCACTCTCTGCAGGCACGAAGCATCCCATCTGCGCCATCAGTACCACCAAAGCCGTTTGACGCAACAGGGCAGATTTACCAGCCATATTCGGACCGGTTATTATCACTATCTGCTGTTTCTCGCTATCCAGGTAAATATCGTTTGGCACATAGCTTTCGCCAATAGGCAATTGTGTTTCTATCACAGGGTGGCGCGCCTGCTTAAGGTCTATTACGTCGGAAGTATCTACCACAGGGCGCACATAGCGATGCTCCTCTGAAGTCTTGGCAAAACCCAACAGCACGTCGATATGTGCCAGCACATTAGCATTAATCTGTATCTGCGGCATAAACTCCTGGATGTCTACCACCAGCTGATTAAACAACTTTGTCTCCAAAGCTATAATCTTCTCGTCGGCACCCAATATCTTCTCTTCGTATTCCTTCAGCTCTTGTGTGATATATCTCTCTGCCTGCGCCAAGGTTTGTTTTCTCACCCATTCTGCAGGCACCTTGTCCTTGTATGTATTTCTCACCTCGAGATAATATCCAAACACATTATTATATCCTACCTTCAGCGATGCTATTCCCGTAGCCTCGCTTTCCCGTTGCTGCAGTTCGAGCAGATATCCGCGACCATTATGCGATATTGCCCTTAGCTCATCAAGCTCGGGGCAGAATCCTGTTGCTATCACATCGCCCTTGCTAACAAGCTGTGGAGGGTCTGGCTGTATCTCGTGTTCTATTCTCTCGCGAATACTCTTACATAGGTTCAGCTGGTCGCCCATCACGTTCAGTCCCTTGTTGGCAGAAGCCAAGCAAGCATTCTTTATAGGCTCAATAGCCTCGAGAGCTACTTTCAGCTGCACTATCTCGCGTGGAGTAACTCTGCCCACAGCCACCTTCGACACTATTCGCTCAAGGTCGCCTATGCGATGCAGCTGTTCGTCAATAGCATCTCTCACCTCTGGCTCGCGGAAGAAATGCTCCACGATATCCAGACGTTGCTTTATCGGACTCTCGTCCTTTAATGGGAATACCACCCATCTACGCAACATTCGTCCGCCCATAGGAGTAACCGTGCGGTCTATCACATTCAGCAGTCCTGCACCATCCTCCTGCATCGGAGCCAACAGCTCCAACGAGCGTATAGTAAACTTATCCAGTCTCACATATTTCTCTTCCTCTATTCGTGATAGCGAAGTGATATGCGAAATGTTGGTATGCTGAGTTATCTCCAAGTATTGCATTATGGCACCTGCAGCCACAACGCCACTATGCAGATGGTCTACGCCAAATCCCTTTAGCGACTTTGTGCCGAAATGCTTCAGCAACTTCTGTCGTGCGCTCTGCTCCGTAAACACCCAGTCGTCCATCTCAAACACACACATCTTGGTGCCGAAATAGCGTTCAAAGTCTTGTCTGCGGCTACGCACATACAGCACCTCCTTAGGCGAGAAATTGCTCAATAGCTTCTCCACATAGTCGTAGGTGCCTTGTCCTGTCAAGAATTCGCCAGTAGAAATATCGAGGAAAGCCACACCACAAGCCGACTTACCAAAGTCTACGGCAGCAAGAAAGTTGTTCTCCTTATAGTTGAGCACATTATCCGACATGGCAATACCTGGCGTCACCAGTTCTGTGATGCCACGCTTCACGAGCTTCTTCGTGAGCTTAGGGTCTTCCAGCTGGTCGCAGATAGCCACACGCTTACCGGCACGAATCAGCTTAGGCAGATAAGTGTCGAGCGCATGATATGGGAATCCTGCCATGGGCGTTTCGCCTTGGCTTCCGCCATTGCTGCGTTTGGTTAGCGTAATGCCCAGCACCTTTGAAGCCTCTACAGCGTCGTCGCTATAGGTTTCATAGAAGTCGCCACATCTAAACAGCAATAATGCGTCTGGATGTTTCGCCTTCAGATTAAGGAATTGTTGCATCATTGGCGTCACGCCACCATCTTTCTTTGCCATCTTGTTATATCTTTTAGTTCGACGATAATGTCTTTTAGTTCGACTGGCAAAGATAATAAGAAATTATGAATTTCGCAATTTTTTCCATTATTGTTTGCATTTAAGAAATAAGCATCAATAACGAAAGCAATATAAAAAATACTAAATATTACCTTTGGGTAACTTACCTTTAGGTAATATTTAGTATTAATCCTTGTTCGATGGCGTTTCTACATCATTGTTCGATGGCGCTTCTACGCCGTCGCTTTCTCTTATAGATAATCCATCAATATATCCCACACGGCTATGATGTGGCAAATGCTTCCTACCAGCACAAAGAAGTGGAAGACGGTATGCATAAACCGCTTCTTGTTTAGGCTATAGAACACGGCACCCGTGATATAAGCCACGCCCTCGCCTATTATCCACCAGAAGGCGGCTGGCGACAGAGAGTTTATCAGCGGCTTAAAAGCCACGAGACCTGCCAATCCCATCACCACAAAGCAGATAGTCTCAAGGTTGCTATGGTCTTTCAGCCTTACAAAGCTCATCACGGTACCGGCTATTGCTGCTGCCCACATAAAGATGAATAGCGTCCACCCCCAATACCCTTGGTCGCGAAGAGCGATAAGCGTTATTGGCGAATAGCATCCTGCTATGTTCCAGTATATGGCAGCATGGTCCCATTTCCTGAGTCTCTCTTTCCATTTGCTCCATGCCGAGACTGCGTGGTAGACGGTTGATGCGAGATACGACATAAGCATACCAAACAGATATAGTATCACGCCTGCCGTAGCCCATCCGTTCTCACTCTGCGCACTCCATACCAGAAAGAGCACTCCAAAGACAAGAGCTATGACGATGCCGCCAGCATGCGACCACGAATTCCATAGTTCTTCTTTGTGATTGAAGTGTATTTTTATCATTTCTTTCTATTCTTCTTGCTGTTTTTCTTTGAATACTTCTTATTGTCCTCGCCCTCGTCGCTGGTCTTTGGGCGATCATTATCCACAAGCACAAAGTCGAGCTGCTTTTTCTCGATATTGGCATTAGCCACCTTTATCTTCACGGCATCGCCAAGCTGATATTTATGATGGCGACGTCTGCCCACCAAGCAGAAGTTGCGCTCGTCGAAGTCGTAGTAGTCGTCGTCAAGGTCGCGCATCGGAATCATACCCTCGCAATGGTTCTCGTCGATTTCTGCATAAATGCCATAGCTTGTTATTCCGCTTATGTGGGCATCATACTCTTCGCCTATCTTGTCGCCCATAAACTCCACCATCTTATATTTTATAGAGTCGCGCTCGGCGTTTTGTGCTATCTGCTCCATGTCTGAGCTATGCTCGCACAGCTCCTCATAGTGTTTCTCGTTGGCAGATCGTCCACCAGCCTGATATTTCGTTAGCAGACGATGCACCATGGTGTCTGGATATCGGCGAATAGGCGATGTGAAGTGTGTATAATATTCAAATGCCAAACCAAAGTGGCCGATGTTATGAACGGAATATTTCGCCTTCATCATGGCTCTCAGCGCCACGCTCTGAATCATCTTCTGTTCTGGGCGTCCTTCTGTTTCGTCCATCAGCTTGTTGAGGCTTCGTGCTGTAGCTCCCTTTGTGCCGTCGGTCTTCACTCGGTAGCCAAACTTAGCAATAAACTGTCTGAGGGTTTCCAACTTCTGTGGGTCTGGATTGTCGTGTATACGATAAGGCAACGTTTTGGCCTTCTTGCCCTTAGCCACCTTGCCCACGCTCTCTGCCACCGTGCGGTTAGCCAGCAGCATAAACTCCTCAACCAGCTTATTGGCATCCTTAGAGCGCTTATAGTAGCAGCGTATAGGCTTGCCCTTGTCGTCTACATCAAAGTGAAGTTCCTCGGAGTCAAACTTCACGGCACCATTCTTAAATCGTACTGCACGTAGCTTCTTAGCCAGCGCATCAAGCTTTATCAGCAATTCTGCATTCTCGCCCTTATATGGATGTGCGGCTGTAGCTGGTGGTGCAGGCTCGCCAGTTCCGTCTACCACACCATTATCTTCCAACAGCTGTTGCACCTCTTCGTAGGCGTATCTTCTGTTGCTCTTTATCACGGTATGCTTTATACGGTAGCTTCTCACGTTGGCATCTTCGTCGAGGTTGAAGATCACGCTATAAGCCAATTTCTCTTCGTCTGGTCGCAATGAGCAGATGAAGTTGCACAATCGCTCAGGCAACATCGGTATGGTGCGGTCAACGAGATACACCGAAGTGGCTCTCTTCACAGCCTCTTTGTCGATGATGCTACCCTCGGTAACATAGTGCGACACGTCGGCAATATGCACGCCCACTTCCCATAGTCCGCCATCAAGCTTGCGTATAGACAAAGCGTCGTCGAAGTCTTTGGCATCGCGAGGGTCTATGGTGCAGGTAAAGACATCGCGGAAGTCTTCGCGCTCGGCATAGTCTTCGGCAGTAATCTCGCCTGTAATCTTGTCAGCAGCCTCTTCCACAGCCTTTGGATATTTATATGGCAAACCATATTGTGCCAAGATGGTGTTCATCTCCACATCGTTGTCGCCACTCTGTCCTAAGATGTCTACCACCTCGCCTACAGGGTTCTTGCGCTCGCCGTCTGGCCATTGCACAATCTTCACTACCGCCTTGTCGTCGGTCTTGCCACCCTTTATCTTCTTCTTTGGAATAATAATGTTGTGAGCAAAGATATCGTTCTGTGGCACCAAGTATGCAATATCGCTATCCACCTTCAGCCTGCCTACAAAAGTATCTTTAGCACGCTCCATCACCTCTATCACCTGTGCCTCTTTGATATGGTTAGTTCGGCGAGCCATGAAGCTCACCTTCACCTTGTCGCCATTCAGAGCGCCCATAGAGTTGCGCTCAGCCACAAAGATTGGCGTACCGCCGTCGGCAGGTATAAACGAGTTTTTACCATTCGACTTGCGCACGAATGTTCCTTCCTGCACTTGTCCCTTGGTATTTAGTTTATACGAGTTGTCCGACACCTGAGTCAGATAGTCGTCCCACGCCATTTCTTCCATCACTTCTATGGCTTGCATCTTCTGTGGATGGGTAACAAACTTCAATGCTCTAAATATATCCTTAAACGACAACACCTTGTCAGGTTGCGATGAAAACAGCTCAGCCAATTTCTCAGCCATCTGCTTCATGCTTAGTCGCTTTATGCTCTTCTTTCCTTTTCCCATAATTGTAGAATTTTAAATAGTCATATACAAAGTAACGAAATAAAAACGACATTTCCCCATTTCGTTTTGAATATTTTGCAATTTCTTCATCTTTTGTTAATACTGCGAGCCCTTTTAAAGGATCATCCGACAAACATAGGGGATTATTTTATAGATAGTGTTTAATGTTTAGATGGTCTTTTAAACATTAAACACTAAACACTAAACATTAAACACTAAACACTGCGAGTAGTCTCGATGGGCTATGCGACTATTCGCAATGGGCTATGCGATTAGTCGTAATGGTCTTCGCGACTAGTCGCATTTATGAAACATGTTTTCTGCGTTTTCTAAATAAGATAAAAACTCAGGGGCGTTAGCCTTCCGTTTACATTCCGTGCGATTAGCCTCCGTATCTCTTTAGTCCGGTACATCCGTTTAAATTCCGTAGGATAATTCTAATCCTTCCAAGGTTGTTACAACCATTGCTGCTTCCGTTTATTGCGTGAATAAAATATCCTACGGAACATAAACGGAAGGCTGGCGCATGTCTTTGATAAAACTTAATGACCACTTTTGCCAAAGATACATTGTCAATAGTTCCGTGGTTTCGGTGATATCCGTGTGCAACATATTAAGCTAAAAAGAGGCGATTCGTGTCCAAAATACACATCACAATGGTTCATTACTACTCATTTAAGCCTTAACGCCTTTAATTTATGGCGGAACACCTATATTTTTTGATAATCCATTATACACTTATTCATTATTTTTATAAATTTGCCACAGAAAATAACAAGCTCAATAATCAATCTACTAATGCTGACAACGAGCTACCTAATAACAGAAATAACTAAATTAAAAATATCAAATTAACTAAACATGAGAACAAATCTATTTAAATCGCTGTTGGTCGCTGCAATGGCGGTTGGAGCAATGGGGGGGGTGAATGCCCAAACAACGACAGCTTTTAGCCAAGATTTCACAGCTAAAACTTCAGAAAGTGGTGTAGTATCTACAGATCCTGCAGATTATGGTTTTACAAAACTTAACTTTGTTGGAAATTATACTGTTGCTAATATCACAGATGGTAAGTTTACAACAAAAGTAGGAGGTACAGACAGAAGTCATACTGAAAATGGAACTGTAGAATATTGTGCAAATTTTGATGCCATAGGAAAAGGAAACATTGTAACAATTAGTTTTTATTGGGAAACAGGTAATGCAACCGGAAGAAGTAATTCTACTAAATCTCAAATATACATTTCTAACTCCAATGGTGATAAAGTCTTAGATATTGCTTTTTATGGTCAAGACAAACTACTAAAAATAAACAACACGACCACTAAATCAATGAATAGAAATTCGAAAGTAAATGTTACCTCAAAGATTAATCTATCAACAAATGTTATTGAAGAACTTAAAGTGGGGACAAATACTTTTGAAAATATTCCTTTTATGACCAATGATGCTAACGATATTAGCAAATTCGTTTTTTTACATACTTCTGGAACAAAAACATCTTGGTCTAACGAATCTTCAATTGATAATATCAATATAACATATGAAAAACTAACAGTTGCCTCTGCTAATTATACAATTAAATTTGTGGATGAAAATGGCAACAATATAAAGACAAATATAATAAAGTCAAGTTTGGTTGGTGAAAATCCAATTATTACAGAGGACGACAAATCATCTTTTTATAATGAAGATGGTACTAAAAAATATATCTATGTAAGCGATGATGCGGCATCAAAAACTATTGCAGAAGATGGAAGTACTGTAGTTACAGTTACATATCGTGAAGCTGCAACATACAAATATACCGTAAAGAATAATATCAATGACTATGCTGTTAGTGGAACCGCGTTTGAAGGGGATAATGCAAAGGTTGCATTTTCACAGTATATACTAAAAGATGGAGTACTTTACGAAACAAATAAAATTGATGACAACAGAAAGCAATTTAATTGGACATTCGCTGTAAATGAAGATAACACCGTAAAGACTCTTAATTATAAGAAAACAACCATCAATAACGTTGCTTATTATTCAGAAGGTGAGAATATTGAAGGCTTAACCATTATTAATAGTGGAAATAGTGCTATTCGTAGCTCAAATTCAGCTTCAGCTTATGCTAAAGATGCAGATGTAGTATTCACAACTTTGCCTGCTGGTAAATATAAACTTATTTCTGTTGTTTATAAAGGAAGTTCTGCAAACGCAACATTTAGCTATAAGGCAGGTGAAAAAGTTATATTCACACATACAGCTGAAAAAATAAATTCTGATACACAGACTTCTGAAGAGTTCACTCTGAATGAATCTACTCCTATTTCTTTGGTTAAAGGAGGAGATGATAAACATGGTGTAGACTTTATCTACATCCAGAGAACTGGCGACGAGACCGTATCAGTTTCTGCGGCAGGCTACGCTACATACGCAACAAAATACAATGTAGAAGTTCCTGACAACAACGATGTTGAGGTAATGACCGTAACGGTAAATAAGGATAATTCTTCCATCACACTCCACGAGGTTGCTGCAAATACTGTAATCCCTGCTAACACAGGTATCTTGGTTAAGGCTGCTAAGGGCGACTACAACTTCGCAGTAACAAGCAAAGAGGGTACACCGTTGGAGAACAACAACCTCATAGCTGCTACAGAGCCTGTAAAATCTGACGGCGCTACATTCTTTGCTTTGACAAAGATGGATACTAAGGTAGGTTTCGCAGTAGTTAAGGAGGGCGTTAACATCCCTGCTGGTAAGGCTTACTTGAAGGTTCCTGCAGCCTCAACTGCTAAGTTCTTCGGCCTTGACGGCGAAGCTACAGGCATCAATAGCGTAAAGACTGCAAAGGCTGAGGGCGCTTACTATACTCTCGAGGGTGTAAAGACCACAAAGCCTGTAAAGGGAATCTATATCCACAACGGCAAGAAGATCGTTGTTAAGTAAATCACTGAACTTTCACATGTGATTCAAGTACGGGCTGAAGGCCCAAAAGCTCCTAGCCCAGGGCATCGCC
>OLGY01000828.1_pt1 | contig 18852 bp, 7 predicted proteins | sample 1605951 | NCBI WGS metagenome assembly OLGY01 (sample SAMN03283280) | human gut metagenome | biome: human-associated habitat; material: feces | host: Homo sapiens | place: Peru | collected 2012
GAATTTTTTTCCTTGCGGGAAAATAATATTTTTTCTTTTAGAAATGATATCCAGTATGCTTCTGATATATCAAAATTGCAGTGGACACAGCAAGTAATGGAACGCTCTGAATATGGCGGTCAAGGGCAAGAAACGAAAGAGTCAAAGCTTGATACGATTATGAAATCTTTGGAAGAGGGTGTAGAAAAGATATTTACATCTGAACAATATCATGTGTATTTAGATACGATGTCAAAATTTCATAATTATTCGTTTAACAATACATTGTTGATTGCGTTGCAACGTCCGGATGCAACACTCGTAGCAGGATATCAAACCTGGCAGAAAAAATTTCAACGTCATGTGAAGCGTGGCGAGAAGGGAATTAAGATTATTGCTCCCGTTCCGGTGAAAGAAAAACGGGAAATAGAGAAGGTGGATGAAGAGACACAGGAAATTGTGATTGGAGAAGATGGACAGCCGGAGACAGAGGTTGTAGAACGGATTCTGCCTAGATTCCGAGTGACAACAGTATTTGATGTAAGTCAAACGGATGGAGAACCATTACCTACAATAGAAGCAAAAGAGTTGGAAGGCGATGTAATTATATATGAAGATTTTATGAAGGGACTGGAAGAATTATCACCAGTTCCTTTTCAATTTATCGAAATTGAAGGTGGTGCAAAAGGATATTACAGCAAAAAATATATTGCAATACAGAAGGGTATGAGCAATGCACAAACAATGAAAACGGCTGTTCATGAAACTGCCCATGCAATTCTTCATGATAGAGATATCATGGAAGAAAACGGACTTACAAAAGACCGAATGACAAAAGAGGTAGAAGCGGAAAGCGTAGCATATGTTGTATGTAATCGTTTTGGATTGGACACATCCGATTATTCGTTTTCTTATATTGCAGGATGGTCAACCGATAAGGAAATGTCAGAATTAAGGAACTCAATGGATACAATCAGATATACTTCATCGCAACTTATTTCTGATATGGTAGATAAGCTGCAGGAGATTCAAAAGAATCATGAAGTGCAAAAGGGAGAAGATGAAAAGGTGATAAATGCAGGTGGTGTAATTGTAAAATTTTCTGCAGAATTCAATAGTGAATGGGAAGTAATAAGAATTACAAATATGTCACGAGATGATGTGGGAAAATTGATCTATGATATGGCAGCTCTCGATATGGAAAAATGGGACGGAGACTACATTACTTATTTGGAGCAGCATGGGGCAGAAATAACGTTGGTTGATTCCAGTATGTCATCTAATGGATTAGATCCAGAATATTATGATTTTGAATTTACTGTAGATGCAAATCCATCTGTGATAGAAGGAAGAAGATTGACGGATGAAAAAGATTTGTTTTTACAGACAGATAATTATTATATGGTGTATCAGTATGATCACACAGATGGAGATTGGGGCTATAAATTCATGGGACTGGACATCATAAAAAACATGGGATTAGCTGTGGATGGAAAAGATTATCGTATGGTGTACAGAGACAATTTGAATGAAAATGAATCTCTGGATGAATTGTATGCCCGGTTCAATCTTGAACAACCAGAAGGATTTGAAGGACATTCGCTGTCTGTTTCAGACGTAATTGTAATCAGACGTAATGAAGAGATGAAAGCATATTTTGTGGACGATGTTGGCTTTTCAGAACTTCCGGACTTTATACGTCAAAGAGAAGAGATTATCAACATGACATTAGATCAGGCAGCAAAGCAAAATGATGCTGATACATCTTTAGATTCCAGAAAATTGAATATTGACTGTAAAAATGCTATTGAACAGGCGATAAAAGAGAACTATGATGGAACACATTTGAATCCGAATGGAGCATTTGCTGTAATTGAAAATTTTGGCGTAGAAAGAGTTTCTTTTGTATTGGCGAATACATTGCATCAGCGTTTTAAAGATGGAAGATTTTCAGATAGAAATAAGCAATGGGGAGCTTCAATTAAAATTCCAGAAAATATCCGACAAGGAGTAGATTTGAATAAAGATTATATTGTCAATAGTCATTCTGCAGTTTTAAATGGATTTATAGACTTGGTACGTCATGAAATTGCTGCTCGTAGAATAGAAGAAATATTAGGAAAAAAGCGTATTGATTTTGCGGAAAAAAAAGAAGGTTATGCAACAGAAATTGATATGAACAACCATTCAGATATAGATGAAGCGGAAGTCACCATTACAGCAGATACGAAGGAATTTGAAGCAGAGGGACATGAGGGAACCTGGCATACAGTGGATGAAAGGGAGTATGCAGGGGAGAAGTTCTTCCTCATGGAACATGATGAGTATGGCTCAGACGTAGCAGGGATTATTGTATCAGAACAAGGGCAACTTGTAGCAGAAGATCTCTGGAATGGGTATGATGCAGGAGCATTGGAAGCTATTTCTGAATATCTGCAGGAGAAAGGGATTTCTGTGGAAGGACTTATGCCGGAACACGAACCAGATGAGCTGGCATATAAGATTGACGATAATTATTTTGCAATCCATACAACAGAAGGTGGATATGATTATACAATTTATGATGAAAAGTATAGGGAGTTAGATGGAGGAGTCTATGATGATGATACACTTCCGATTACCAAAGTAATTCAAAACTTGTTAGAGGAAGAAGGACTTTCAATAGAGGATGCTAATATAATTGATTACGAAGAACTGATGGCAGATGTGGAAGAAGTTCAGGAAGAACAGATGCAGTGGATACAATTAGAAAAGAACTGCCCAGCAAGTATCTTTGAGGGATTTCATAGAGAAGAAGCACTGCAAACTTGTGAGGGAATCGCCATGCAGTTTATCAGGAGTAAAGGGTATCTGACTGTACAGGCAACAGAAGAAGGTTATTTTTATATTTTTTATGACTCTAACCTGCACGAAATCAATTCCAATAATTATGACGTCCCAAACGTATCTGTTCAGAAAGCTACTTATGAAATTTTAAAAAGTGAGAGCATGGAAGATATGGAATGTGTCAAAGTGGACTATAAAGAATTTGAGGCAATGACCATCCAACATTCCAAAGACTTACTGCAGGCAGGTGAGCTTCGTGCGACTTCTGAGATTGGAAGAGATGAAGCAGCATTAAATGGTCTTAGCAGGGCGGAAGTGGAATGGGATGTCTTATATCACGCACAGAGTATTCTGGAAGAAATGGGACTGGAAAATGAAGTCGAGCTGCTTGCTGCAAGAGTGCATGGTTCCAGAAGCAGAGAGGAACTTTACAGAAATGACTCTGACCTGGATGTAGTGCTTTCTTACCGTGGCAATATCCGAGAGGACAGTTTCTTCAATGAATTAAATGCTAATGGTATGGTAATGGCAGGTATTAAGGTGGACATCAATCCTATCGCAGAAGAAAGAATCACTCTGGCAGAATATATAAAGGAATCAGACGCCTATCTTGACCAGCAGGAAATCAAAAAACTCGCAGTAGACTTGGATAATTTTAGTTATGATTATGATTCTTATGAATATAAGGATAACGTTGAAAATAGGGAAGAACAAGTTGAGAAAATCATAGAGAATATTTCAAATAATGATATCGAAGGATTCAAAGAATGGCTTACCACTGTGTCTGAAGAATCTGATATAGACAGTGAAATAATTACTGCCCGTTCATTACTTACACGTTTGGAAAATATAGAAAAGAATCATATGGTTATCAAAGATACAGAACAGAATACAATTACCTTTTATGTAGCAGAGTGCATGGAATTTCCATCCTTAGGGGAAAGCCATGAGAACCTCACATTAGATGAAGCATTAAAAATATATGAAAGCATCCCTGCAGAACGGATGAGTGCAATAAAAGGAATAGGATTTGATCTGCAAGATGGCAGTGATTATGAAGGAAAATATGGTTTGATGTACTTGGGAAGAGTAGACAGAGAAAATGTTGAAATGATTCAACATTACAAAGAAAATCCTTCTATCCAGAAAGCATTAGATACATTGGAAAACTATTGTAAACAGGATTCCTTATCTGCCGATGAAAAAATGAAAACTGATAAACAACAGGATAACAACAGAAAGAAAAAACAAACAAACATTCAAAGGGGACTTCGTATATAGAAGTCCTTTTATTGTACCGAAATTCGGTACAGAAAGGATTTTTATGGCTACAACGTTAAAAAAACTAAAAGAATTATCGCAAAAAACTGTCGAAGCAATCGTAAAAAGTCCGGATGCATGGAAAAAATATCTGAATACAACACCACGTATCTTTCGATATTCTTTTGAAGACCAAATTTTGATATATGCTCAAGCACCGAAAGCAACCGCTGTTGCAACATATGATGTATGGAATAAAATCATGCACAGAGCAATCAAAAGGGGAAGTTCTGGTATCGGTTTAATCCATGCAAAAAGAAAATATGAAAAAATTGATTATGTGTTCGATGTAACACAAACTGTAGAAAAAGCGGATTCTCGTCCATTAAATATATGGAAAGTTACAGATGAAAATGAAGCATTGGTAAGAACGTATCTGCAGGGTATTCTTTCTGAAGGTGAAGAGACGGAAAGTATACCGAATCTGATTCAAGAAGTCGTAAATGAAAGTGTCAATGATGTAATAGATGATTTGTATGATGCACTGAAAGAAGATTTAGAAGGAACTTATTTAGAAGGACTGGAAGATGCTCAATTAAAAAATGATTTTCGTGAGCTGCTTAATGACAGTATCTATTATGTGTGTCTTTCAAAATGCGGATATGAACCAGAAATATATATTTCACCGGATTCCTTTCAATTTATTACGAATTTCAATACTATAGCTGTACTGCGACATTTAGGATATGCGACAACCGAAACATGTAATGAGATATTACATGGAATCACAGTATGCTTATTGAGAAATCAAAAATTAAGTCTGAATAAAGAGGATGTTCAAAATACAGTAGGAAAAGATATATCACCAGATACTCATGTACCGAATTTCGGTACAACAAAGGAAGAGGAACTGCCAACAAGTGAACCAGATAATCATATCATGAGAAACAATCCAGATAATCCGGTTCAAATAGATGAGGTAGTAGAATCCGAAGATGATTATATACAGCTGGAACTTATTCCTTCAGAAGAGGAACAGACAGAACAGATTCAACTTGAACTTGGTCTGCATAATAATGAAAACAATGAAAACTATATCCTGGACTCGGAAGTGGATGCGATTCTCCGTCTTGGTGGCGGGGAGAATAATTCTCAGTATTCCATAGCAGCAAGATTGATTAAAGGACTGGAAAAAGAGCCGTTTGCTAAATTCCTTTCAGATGAGTACAGAACAGGAGGAAAAGGGGTTTATCTAAATAACAGAAAAATAGCTGTATGGTATGATCAGGAAGGGATGCGATTTTCCAGAGGTGATTCTGCACAGTATACTTATGACAGATTCCTAACATGGCAAGATGTATCAGAACGGATAATCAGAATGTATCAGCAAGAACAGTTTCTTCCAAATTCTTATATTAAAAATGCAATGGAAGTCACTCAAAGAGCATTATCAAGCAATATGGAAATATTGTTCCGGGATGCAGGAATATTGCCGGAGGATTTACGACATAAAGAGGATTGGGGAGATACGATATACCAGGAGATGCATAGCGTATCCGGACAAAACAGAATACAAAATTTATTTGATGAAATAGAGTGCAGCACCTCACATGTTCCGAAATGGATTACAGAAAATAATACAACATATAGAAGAATTTTTGCAGAACTGACGATAGAAAAGAGCAATATCGTATTGCAATCAACAGAAGTATTTCTTCCGGAAAACCAATTTATAACAGAAGATGAGATTTTATCCGTTTTAAAACGAGGTTCGTTATTTGAAAAAGGGAACGAACGTATTCATGAATATCTTACCAGTGAACCACAGCATACAATACAAGATAAAATTAATTTTCTGAAAAAAGAATATGGGATAGGTGGACGTTCGCCGGCAATTGCAGGAGCATGGCAGTCATCAGAAAATCACGACGGAAAAGGTATTAAAATTATCAAAGCGGCTTGTGATAAAGTAATGTTATCTTGGAACAGTATTTTACAACGTATTGAAAAAATGATTCAAGAAAAACACTATTTACCAGAAGCAGATGGAGTAGATAAGTGGTTTGATGAACTGGCTCAGCAAGAACAGGAACAGCAAGAAAAAGAAAAGAATGTACCGAATTTCGGTACATCGGAAAATAATCGTATCAAGGTTGCAATTGAAAGCAGTGAAGATATTGAAGAACGGGCTATTGGATTTTTTACATATCATTATCCAGACGGAAGAGAAGGGATTCGTTTTCGTCTGGTAACAATAAATGAAAATTGGAAATTAGAAGTATATCCAAAACCAAACCGATACTTCGTTGATTTTAATGCCATAAATCAATACATACAGGAAAATGAAGAAACACTGGAAGTCATTCCATATGATGAAATTGTAAATGAAGTTGTAAAAAAAGGATTTCATGGTGTTCCGACATCTGAAACACAAGTAGAAACTACAGGTGAAATACAGCAAGAAAGAAAAGACACTGATAAACAAATCAAGGCAGAAAACTACCATATTACGAACGATCAGTTAGGAAATGGTACTCCAAAAGAAAAATACCGCAGAAATGTAGATGCAATTCGGCTATTGAAACAATTAGAAACAGAACAGCGGCAGGCAGATAAATTTGAGCAGGAAACATTATCCAATTATGTTGGATGGGGAGGATTACCAGAAGTATTTGATGCAAATAAAACAGCCTGGACAAATGAGTACAATGAACTGAAGAAATTGCTTACAGAGTCAGAGTATAAAGCTGCACGAGAATCCGTTCTCAATGCACATTTTACTCAGCCAGTTATTATAGAAAGTATCTATAAAGCATTAGAAAAAATGGGGTTTGAACGAGGAAATGTGTTAGAGCCTTCAATGGGAATCGGAAACTTCTTTGGAGCTATGCCGGAGTCCATGCGTGGTTCAAAATTGTATGGGGTAGAATTAGATGATATCAGTGGACGGATTGCAAAGCAGCTTTATCCGGATGCTGATATCCGTATCACGGGATATGAAAACTCTGGTTATCCGGATGATTTTTTCGATGTTGCAATTGGAAATGTTCCGTTTGGAAATTATCAAGTATATGACAGAAGATATGAACGGCAGCATTTCCTAGTACATGATTATTTTCTGGCAAAAACTTTTGACCAGCTTCGAAGTGGAGGAGTTGCAGCTTTCATCACATCGAAAGGGACTATGGATAAGAAAAGTGATGCAGTCCGTTCGTATTTGTCTCAGAGAGCAGAACTTTTGGGAGCAATCAGATTGCCAAATAATGCATTTAAAGAAAATGCAGGAACTGAGGTTACATCTGATATTCTTTTCTTCCAAAAACGGGAAGGGATATCGTATGATACTCCGGAATGGCTTAATCTCGGAGTAAATGAGGAAGGTATTGAACTAAATCAATATTTTGTAAGTCATCCTGATATGGTGCTGGGACATATGGAAGAGGTTAGTGGACCATATGGAAAAGATACTGCATGTATACCAATTGAAGGAGCAAACCTAAAAGAACAGCTGGAAAGAGCAATTGAAAATATCCATGGACAGATTTTTGTGGAAGAAAGTCCGGAAATAATGTTTGGGGAAGAACAAAAAGATATCCCTGCAGATCCGGAAGTGAAAAATTATTCCTATACACTTGTAAATGACCAATTATATTTCCGGGAAAATTCAAGAATGACTCCGGTGAATATTCCAAAAGCAACAGAAGAAAGAGTTCGTGGGATGATTGCTATCCGTGAATCTGTAAGAAAATTAATTGCATTGCAGATGGATGAAAATGGTACAGAGGAAGAAATCAAAGAAGAACAGAAAGAATTAAATTCTGTTTATGATGCATTTTACAAAAAATATGGTGTAATAGGCAGTAGTGGAAATAAGAGAGCTTTTTCAACCGATGCATCCTACTGTTTGTTGTGTTCGCTTGAAGTTTTAGATGAAAATGGAAATCTGGAACGAAAAGCAGATATGTTTTCAAAGCGTACAATCAGTAAAGCTGTGCCAGTTACCAAAGTAGATACTGCAGTAGAAGCCCTTGCTGTATCAATGAGTGAATATGCAAAGATCAATCTTCCTTTCATGGCTCAACTAACTGAACGAAGTGAAGAAAGTATTATAGAAGAATTAAAAGGTATTATTTTCCGAAATCCGGAAACACAGCAATGGGAAAATAATGATGAATATTTGTCTGGAAATGTCAGAGAAAAACTAATTACTGCAAAAGAGTATGCCCAATCAGAACCACAATATCAAGAAAATGTAACAGCATTAGAAGAGATACAGCCGAAAGAACTGGATGCATCTGAAATTGAAGTAAGGATTGGTGCTACATGGCTTGAGCCAAAACTATATGAACAATTCATGATAGATGTTTTTCATACACCACTCTACCTTGTTAACTATAACAGAATTGCCGTGTATTTTTCTGGAAGTACTGGTGAGTGGAGAATCAAAGGAAAGAAAATAGACAGCCCTTCCAATACGATTGCCTATAATACATACGGAACACAAAGAATGAACGCATATGAGATTCTTGAAGCAACGCTGAACTTACGTGATGCAAGAGTCTATGACAGAGTAGAACGTGACGGACAAATAAAATATGTCCTAAATAAAACGGAAACGATGTATGCTGCACAGAGACAAGATGCAATGAAAGATGCTTTCCAGGAATGGATATACAAAGACCAGCAAAGAAGAGAAACAATCTGTAAAACATATAACGAGAAATTTAATTCCATTCGTCCACGGGAATATGACGGAAGTTATTTACAGTTTCCTGGAATGAATCCAGAGATTGAGTTAAAACCACACCAGAAAAATGCAGTAGCACATCAGCTGTATGGCAAAAACACATTACTTGCACACTGTGTTGGAGCTGGTAAGACATATGAAATGGTTGCAGCTGCAATGGAATCGAAAAGATTGGGATTATCGCAGAAATCCTTATTTGTTGTGCCAAACCATTTGACGGAACAGTGGGGAGCTGAGTTTCTTCAGTTATATCCGGGAGCTAATATTCTTGTAGCAACAAAAAAAGATTTCCAGCCAATGAACCGAAAGAAGTTTTGTGCACGTATTGCGTTGGGAAATTACGATGCAGTTATTATCGGTCATAGTCAGTTTGAAAAAATACCATTAAGTGATGAACGCTTGAAAAAAATGCTGAATAACCAGATTGATGATATTCTTACAGCAATTGAGGTGGCGAAAGAAAGCAATGCAGAGAATTTTACGATCAAGCAGATGGAAAAGACCAGAAAGCAGTTAGTTGTAAAATTAGAGAATCTAAATAAAAGAGAGAAAAAGGATAACATTGTTACTTTTGAAGAATTAGGAGTAGACAGGCTGTTTGTAGATGAGAGCCATTATTATAAGAATCTTTTCTTATATACAAAAATGCGAAATGTTGCAGGTATATCACAAACCGAAGCACAAAAATCGACAGATATGTTTAATAAATGCCAGTATATTAACGAAGTAAACAATGGAAAAGGCATTACCTATGCAACAGGTACACCGATCAGCAACAGTATGACTGAGCTGTTCACGATTCAACGTTATCTGCAGATGGATAAGCTGCAGGAGATTGGACTGACACAGTTTGATTCCTGGGCAGCAACGTTTGGAGAGACAGTTACAGCAATAGAACTGGCACCGGAAGGGACAGGCTATCGAACGAAAACAAGATTTTCAAGATTCTTTAATGTTCCGGAGCTTATGAGTATATTTAAAGAGGTGGCAGATATCAAAACTTCTGATCAGCTGAATCTTCCGATTCCAGAAGTAGAATATAAGACCATTGTTATAAAACCAACAGAAGAACAGAAAGAATATGTGGCTGAATTAGGAGAACGTGCGGAACAAGTTCGAAATGGTGGAATAGACTCTTCCATTGACAACATGTTAAAAATCACAAATGATGGTCGTAAACTTGCTTTGGATCAGAGATTGATTGACGATTCCTTTCCAGATGTTTACGATGGAAAAGTATCAGAGTGTGCGAGACAGTGTTTTGAAATATGGGAAAACACAAAAGAGAGTAAAGCAGCACAACTTGTGTTCTGCGATTTATCAACACCGAAAAATGATGGAAAATTTAACGTGTATGATGATTTGAAAACAAAATTAATAAACATGGGAGTACCGGAAGAAGAAATTGAATACATCCATAATGCAAATACAGATACGAAAAAAGCGGAGCTGTTCACGAAAGTAAGAAGTGGGCAGGTTCGTTTTTTGTTTGGTTCAACAACAAAAATGGGAGCCGGTACGAATGTCCAGGATAAACTAATTGCGTTACATCATTTGGATGTGCCGTGGAAACCATCTGATATTGAACAACAGGAAGGACGTATTTTAAGACAGGGAAATCAAAATGAGCAGGTACAGATATACAGATATGTAACAGAAGGAACATTTGACAGCTATATGTGGCAATTACTGGAAAATAAGCAGAAATTTATCGGTCAGATTATGACAAGTAAATCACCTGTACGAAGCTGTGAGGACGTAGATGAAGCTGTATTATCATATGCAGAAATCAAGGCACTGGCAACGGGAAATCCTTACATTAAAGAAAAAATGGAGTTAGATATTGAAGTTGCAAAATTAAAAGTGCTAAAAGCGAACCACAATGCAAATATTTACAGACTGGAAAATCAGATTGTACATGAATATCCATTGAAGATTTCCAATGAAAAATCAATCATTCAATATTTGCAGGAAGATTGGAAATACTACCAGTTAAATCAGATAAAAGAACCGGAGAAATTCGACATGCTGGTAGAAGCCGTACATTATGACGAAAAAGAAGCTGCAGGGAAAGCAATCTTACATGCAGCTAAAAAAGTAAAGTCATTGTCAATAGGAGAAAGTAAGGAAATAGGAAGTTATCAAGGCTTTACAATGTCAGTCAGATATAATCATCTTACATCATCATATAATCTGAAATTACAGCACACTATGACGTATCTTGTAGAATTAGGTGAGAATGCATTTGGTAATATCATTCGTATTAATAATGTATTGGATAACATTCCAAAGCGAATCTCAAGAGCGGAACAGAATTTGGAGACGCTGAAAACACAGTTGGAAGATGCAAAAATAGAGGTAACAAAGGAATTTCCGAAAGAACAGCTGTTGAAAGAAAAAAATGAAAGACTTTCCCAGTTAAATGCACAGCTTAATATGGATGAATCAAATGATGCCATCATCGAGGAAGAGCAGACTATAGAAGAGGAAACAACGAAATCACAACAAAAAGAAAATGTACCGAAATTCGGTACACGATAAGGAGAAATTACAATGAATGAAGATACTATACAGTTAGAACAAATCCATGCAGAAATGAATGAAATACGACAAATGTTGGAAGAAATCAAGAATGACACAGCGTATTTCAAGGAATTTATGGGAAATTATAATATCCCAATGCAAGAAAAAACAGAAATTGCAAAAGAGGTAACTGTGGAACCAGAAAAGAAAGCTGCAGAGAAGCTGAAGAAACCGGTAAAAGAGGTTGCACCGAGCTTATGATTGTACCGAATTTCGGTACAATCATAAGTTAAATAAATAGGAATCTCAAAACAAAAATGAGATTTTAACAGGAGGAAAGAAATGAACGAAGAACACAGAGACACCGAAGAAGTGCTGATAGCTATAAAAAAAGCAGCTATTTTCGTAGACCCTTTTGTAAAGTTAGCATCCAAAGGATTAATTAAGATGCTACAATTCCTTGCCAGGATGGTAAAAGAAAAGATTATTGATAAGAGAGATTTTAAAAATTTTGAAAATTTTGCAAAACGTACTGGTGGGAATTTTGATGTAATCAATATCCCGATAGAACAAACTGGAGAAAAACTGGAAAGAACGGGTAAGCATAATGATGCAATAAAGGAATTTGAAAAGCTGAGGGAACAAGGAGCACGTTTCTATGAAATGCCGGACTTAAATATGAATGATAATTATATCCAGATTGCAGTCTGCCGAGATGATAGAGAAATATTTTCATCATGGTATGAAAGATATTTGTTCAATAAATTGTCTGGCGGGGAAAAAACTGTCGATAGTCTTAATGCATTTACACATGGAGAAACACAGATTCTGAGCGTTCCATTAGAGGGCAAAGAAGAAGTTTTTAAAGATGATTTTGAAGCATTAGAGATTAATTATGCCGTATTACCAGATTTAAAAGTTGGTGACGGACAGGTTCAGATCATTGTTGCAAGCAATGATTTAAGCAAAGTAGAAAAGTGGTATCAATTGTATCAAGAGGACAGGCTGAAACATGGGGAGCAAGTACCAGATATGAATCCGATTGATATGAGTACCTATCAAAAAACTGCAGAAATGACTACAGATGAATATATCAATACCGGTGATGAAAAAGTCAAAACAGCAAACCAAAAATATGAAAAGGAAAAATCAAGGGCTTATAAAATTCGGTTAGCAGATGATGAAAAAACATATGAGGATTATGAAGGCGATCGAAGGTATCAAAAATTTACAATCAATTCAGATACACTGGCAGAACCATTACGGGAAGATGATTTTTTAAAGAATAAAATCACAGAGTGGAATGAGAAAGGTCTTTTTGCCAGTAAAATTCCAGGTACTTATGGAGAAAATGTACAATATCTGTTAATTCCAAAGGAACGTGTTTTCCTGTCAAGTGATAAAAAAACATACACAGCATTTATTGAGAAAAATGAGCAGCCAGTTATACTGAATAAAAATTTTAAACTAATTGGAGGAACACAACAACGTCCATATGCACCGGAAGTGTTTAATAAATATTATAAGCTGTCTGATAAGGAACAGAAAGCAACAGCTACTGCTCAGAAAAAATCGAACAAAACAGCCGAGAAAATGAATCATGAAAAGAAAGTAAAAGCTCCAAAACCGCCTCTGAAATCAAAATAGATTGGAGATGTTAGAATATGATTGAAAAAAGAAAATTGCCCTGGGGCGTATTTATTATTGCTCTTGTGTTGTTAATGGTCATAACCTATTTTGGATGTGGACTTCTCAAAATAGAAGGCGTCACGATAAGTAATTATCAAGAAAAGCTACTATATATTATCAGTCATCCACTGCGAAACTGGTGGACAGATAAAACGCCTGCGTTTATGGGCTGTGTATTTATTGCATGGATTATGTTTATCGCATACTATATGGATCAGAACCGAAACTATCATTTCGGTGTTGAAAATGGATCGGAACAGTGGGCAGATGTTAATAAACTGAGTAAAACATTGCGAGACACCAAAAATGAACAGAATAATACATATCTCAGTGAACGCATTGCTATCTCTAATAATGCTCTTTCCAATATGAACATGCTTGTGATCGGTGGCTCTGGTTCGTATAAAACAACCTCTGTGCTGACTCCGAACATCTTATTAGCAGGAATGACAAATGTCATACTGGATATCAAAGGAGATTTGCTGAGAAAACATGGGAATTATTTGAAGGCTCATGGAGTAACAGTAAAATCCTTCAATTTAATTAATCCGGAAGAATCAGATCGCTATAATCCAATGGTATATCTGGAGAAAGAAACGGATGTGATTCGGTTGATTACCAATATGCAGGCATCAGTAAAGCCACCGGATGCAATGAAAGGTGACCCATTTTGGGATGATGGTGTTGCACTGTACCTGCAGGCAATGTTCTTTCATGAATGGCTGACTGCTAAAGAAGAAAATCGGAAACCGACACTCAACAATATATTAAAACTTGTTAATATGGAAACAAAACATGTTGGTGATGAAGAGGACGATAAGACAGAATTACAAATTGAAATGGATAGGCTTGCAGAATCACATGGTGATGATTATCCACCAGTGCGAGACTACCGGAAATTAAAAGAAGGTGCTACAGAAACAGTTCGTTCTATTATTATTATGGTAAATGCCATGTTACGATTGTGCGAAACTTCTGCGTTAAAACGTCTGTTTGAGGACGATGATATAGACATCCCGAGTTTGGGATTAGGAATAGATGGAAATCCAAATAAAAAGACTGCATTGTTTCTGGTAATGCCAGATAATGATCAGTCTTTTAATTTTTTGATTTCCATATTCTATACACAATTGTTTGATGTTCTGATCAGAATTGCAGACTATAAATGTAATGGCAGTCTGCCTATACATGTTAGACTCTGGGCAGATGAATTTTATGCAGGACCAAAACCAACGAATACAGAAGTTTTAATGGGAACAATCCGAAGCCGAAATATGTCTATTGTTCCTATTCTGCAGTCAATTGCTCAAATCAAGGCAGTGTTTCCACAAGATAAGTGGGAAGTATTCCTGGATAACTGTGCAGTCATGATTTATTTGGGTTCTGGTCCGGCTGCGTTTTCTACACATGAATATATTTCTAAATTGCTTGGGGAAATGACGATTGATACGAGAAATGATGGAGTAACTACTGGTATGCATGGAAATTCAAGCCTTAATAATCAGAGAGCCGGAAGAGGATTGATGACTCCGGGCGAAGTGAAAAGAATGGATCGAAAAAAGTGCCTTATCTTTATGGAGGGGCAGTACCCTATTATGGATTGGAAAAACCTTCCGTTTAACACAGCTGTATGGAAAGAATCTGAACGGCTCGCAGGAAAAACAGGGTATAAGCATCCAGTACGTGTTGTATATAATCCAAAAACAATGACTTATAAGACAATCCGAAACAAATCAAAATTTGAAGTGATTGATAAGAAAGATTTGGAATTTTATAAAGAAGCGGAAAAAACAGATGGCAGCATAAAAGTATGTGAAATGAGTGAGGAAGATTTCTTGTATTTGGACTTTGATGTTGTTCCAAAACCGACAGAAGATGAAATTCTGCAGATGTTTGAACAAAGCAAGAAAGAAATGGAACTGCAGGAAGAAAATACAGAAAAACAATCAACAGAAGATGAATTGTCCGATGTACCGAATTTCGGTACAACAGAAGAGAATCTGGTGACAGCTGTTGAGGATGAACAGTGGGATTTATCCGGAACAATCGAAGAGTGTATTGTCCGATATGCTTCAAAACTTTCAACAGCTCAAATCAATGAAATTTTATTAGGACTTGAAAATGGATTAACCGATAAGCAGGTAAAAACATATTTCACATTACCTGCAGATAAAATGAACCAGTATCGTAGGGCATATCAGTTCATGCAGTGATAATCAGAAATGCAATGTGAATTCTATTACCCATAATAGGTGCGATAGTAGAATACACAATGGTGTAAGAAAAGCAAAATTATAATTGCAGAAAGGTATTGAAATAATAATGAGAAATAGTTAAAACGTAAGGTGATTACATGAGGAAATTATTAAGCTGCTTTACAGAACCGCAAGTTGTAATATGGACGATGATTATTTTGGTGACAGTTAAGATTAGTGTAAATACGACTGATTATATATCTGCTAATCATAAATATTTTCATGATTATAAAGAGAGCTGCTAAGGTTATAGATAATGATATGAGAAAATAAAATATGAATCCTATCCAAAAACATTGAATTAATTTTGGATAAATGATAAAATGTCTAAAAATAATCCAGCGTTTTTGGATAAAGAGGATGGATAGAAATGAAAAAAGATAACAAATTTACAATTGTATCAAATGAAACGAAAAACAGTATAGAAACGAAAAATATTATAAAAGTATATAAGACAAGATTACTTGATGTTGAATATACTACTCCTGAAAATCTTTTTATTGGATTTGATACAATTAAGGCTATTACTTTCTCGTACAATATAGACTTTATAGATGATATAATGCAGCATTTTCAGTATGGAGAGATTTTATTAGGAGCAAACTTTCTAGCGACAAAAGATAAAAAGTTGAACGAATTAATGGAGATTGCAACTAATAGTTACGAGACTGTTCAAAAAATAAAAGGTAAAAGTCGAATGCTATCAATGTTGGCGGATGGTGACTTAAATCTAAAATCAGCAAATTATATACTTGACCATAGAAAAATATATTTGCTAAAAGCCGATAATGGAAAAACAAGGGTAATAATAACAAGTGCAAATATGTCAAAAAATGCATGGAATGGAGATCATGTGGAAGACTTTGTATGTGATGATACGTCTTATTGCTACGAAGAGTTTGAGCAAGAGTTTGAAACTGCATGGAAAATGGCAATTGAAATTCCATATTCAATGATTACGGGTAAAAAAAGTGATGACTATATTGAAGGCAATCCGATAATCAAAAGAGTAAAAGAAACAGATGAAGTTACAGTGGTTCAGACTACTCCAGAACCGATTAATCTTGAATTTGTAAGATACATGATTGACCATGAAAACATAAAAGCAGATTATCAGGAAATTTTTAATGGAGCAGGAATTAAAAGTAAAGATGGAATGATAGAACTAAAACCTAAAAATATTGAAAAAGCAGAACTTGGATTAAAAAAATTAAATAACAGACGTAAAATAAATATGATTAACAAAGAAGAATTTTATCCAAAGTTGACATTTGATTGGAATGAAAAAAAGGCATTTATAAATGGAAAAGAATTAGATTTACATCCGACAAAAGAAAATGTATGTCAAGATATAGAAGAATTATTGAAAGTGTTTGATAATTTTAATCAATTTGTAGATGAAATGGGAAACTTGCAGGAGACACATTTTAAGTTTCTTAATTTTATGTTTGAATCACCTTTTCATGCAAAATTAAGATGTGAAGCTGAAATACGTGGGATAGGTACAATGAGTTTGCCGATATTTGCACTTGAAACTTCGGAAACAGCAAATTCAGGAAAAACATTTATGACGAAACTGGTGTTAAAAATGATGACAGGAAAAACTGGATTGGAAGGAAATGATACGAATGCTAAATTAGATTTTGTAAGACAAGTGTTAGCGGGAGGAGTAGTAGGATTTCCATATTTTATTGATGAGATAAATGGAACTTCTTTTGCTCAAATTTCCAAGTTGATAAAAGATGATAGGATAAGCGAAAAGGGAAATTCTGAGTTAATGCCGGTTATTATAATGGCAGGGAATGATTTGAGAGAGCCTAGTGAGAAGATAAGAAAAAGAATGGTATTTTTTAGAATTAATGGAGCATTACCGAGTTCTATTGATCAAAATGGACTTAGAACAGCAAGTAATGCGATAATTAATAGAATGGGAACATCACTTTATCGAGAGTATCTTGGCAAAATGATTTATGCAGTTTCTGATTTAATTGACTATATTGATGAGGAAAAACCACATCTCGAAAACGATACATGGTATCCTGACTTAGTAAATATTTCTTCAAAAATTATACTTGAGATTTTAGAAAAGTATGGGTATGATATTCCTAGCTACATGAAAGTATTGAAATGGAACGATGATTATCATGGAGCAAATTACATAGCTGAGAATACGATAAGTGCTATTAAGAAAGAATACAGAGATAATCCAAAAGCATTTGTGGTTGACAGAGACAAAATCAGAATTGAAGCAAGCGGAAGCGATGCTGCAAAGCAATTCAAATCATGGGAGAATACTCTGCCAGTAGAGATGGGGGCAAAAACAAGTCAAATGAGAGATGGAGCATGTTTTATTTCTCTTAATCGGAAGGAATTGGAAAATAGGCTAGGATTTAGAATAAGAAAACGAATTTTCAGAAGTTAATAAAGGAAGAAAAATAATGAAACTGTATATATATCACAAAACAATAGAAAACATTTCTGAATTTAATGAAATTATAGATGTGTTTAAAGAAGATGTAGACGATATGCAAATTGTTTCAGAAAATCGTCGAACATACCGAATTTTGGATTCGTTGATTGATACGATTGAACCCAAAGATACTGTCATAGCTGTAATGGATTTATCATCTCTTGGATTAACTGATAAGGAAATTTTAAATAGATTAACTTGGTTTATCGAGCACAGAGTATCTCTGATTATACGTAAATATACGACAACATATGAATATGGATTTCATCAGCCCATGAATAAAGCTGTTTTATCCACTATTAAACAGACTCTATTAGAAAAAAATAAAAATATTGTAGAGATATCTCGTAATAAAAGGTCAAATTCTGGAAGAAGAAAAATTGCTTTTCCAGAAGAGTGGGATAAATTATATGAGGAATGGGAACAGCAAAAGATTTCATCAAAGGAATTCATGAAAAAGACGAATCTAAAAAAAGGAACATTTTATAATCTTATTACAGAATATAGAGCAATACTTAAAGAACATAAAGAATATATGGAACAGAATAGTTTATATATAAGAAAAAAGAGGTAGGGATAAGGCGAAGAAGGTAGATTATAGAATATAGTAAGGAATGAGTATAATAAAATAAGTGGAATAAAAAATAAAGTGTATTGTAAGGGACATTTAGACTGTGAGTTTAGATGTCCTTTAATTTATATGCCGAGCATGGCACTAATCTTACTCTATTACGAAGGATAGCTCCTTATATAGTATATGTAAACACTACCAAAAAATGGAATGAGAATATGTGAAAAACGACCATTGAAAATCAATATAATACATAGTATTTTGTATACACGTATTTTTGTATTGATAATTATTATGTATAAAGGTTGGTGCGGTTTTACATGGAAAAGAAAAAATATAAACATATTACAGAATATGAGCGTATACAGATTGAAGCATTACGAAGAGCAGGTCGAACTATAACACAGATAGCAGAACAGTTACAGAAGAATTATTCTTCTATATGGAGAGAATTACAGCGTGGAAAATATATACATAGAAATAGTGAATGGATAGAGGAAGAACGCTATAGCTCTGATATTGCACAAGAAAA
>OLGY01000835.1_pt1 | contig 18685 bp, 16 predicted proteins | sample 1605951 | NCBI WGS metagenome assembly OLGY01 (sample SAMN03283280) | human gut metagenome | biome: human-associated habitat; material: feces | host: Homo sapiens | place: Peru | collected 2012
AAGATAATTAAAAAATTCGTTTCTGCCAAATTTTTTCCTTATCTTTGCACAAAAATAATAAAAATGGCTACTCAGATACCTTATTTGGATGTACAGAATCTCACCAAACGCTTTGGTGCTCAGGTTCTATTCGAGAATATTTCGTTTTCCATCGCCGAGGGACAAAAGGTAGGACTCGTTGCCCGTAATGGTACAGGAAAGTCTACGCTTATGTCTGTGTTGATGGACAAGGAAGGCTATGAATCAGGCTCTATCATCTATCGACGCGACTTGAAGTTGGGATTCCTTGAACAATCGCCTCGTTTCGACCCCGAAGAGACTGTGCTTGATGCCTGTTTTAATCATGAGGGTGATCCCGAGAAGGTGCTTAAAGCTCGACAAATCCTTACACAGTTGCACATCACCAACCTGGAGCAGCCCATGGGACAACTCAGTGGTGGTCAGCAGAAACGTGTGGCGCTTGCCAACGTGCTCATTACAGAGCCCGACTTCCTGATGCTTGATGAGCCTACTAACCATCTTGATTTAGAGATGATAGAGTGGCTCGAAGGTTATCTTAATCGAGGCAACAAGACTCTCTTCATGGTTACACACGATCGCTTCTTCCTTGATAAGGTGTGTAATGTGATACTTGAACTCGACAGCCAGTCGGTTTATACTTATCGTGGCAATTATGCATACTATCTGGAGAAGCGCCAAGAACGTATGGACAATTTGCGAGCAGAGATACAACACTCCAAGAATCTTTATCGACGTGAGTTGGAGTGGATGCGACGCATGCCTCAAGCACGAGGTCATAAGGCTAAGTATCGTGAGGATGCCTTTTATGAACTTGAGAAAGTGGCTAAGCAGCGCATTGAAGACCGCCAGGTACGACTCAAGGCTTCTACGGTATATATTGGTAGTAAGATTTTTGAATGTCAATATGTCAGTAAGGCCTTTGATGACCGTGGTCAGCAAAAGGTTATACTGCGTGATTTCTACTACAACTTTGCGCGCTTCGAGAAAATGGGCATTGTGGGCAATAATGGTACGGGAAAGTCTACTTTTATCAAGATGTTGCTTGGCGAGGTGAAACCAGATAGTGGCCAATTTGATATTGGTGAGACGGTGCGGTTTGGCTATTTCTCACAAGAAGGTCTTAAGTTTCGTGAAGACCAAAAAGTTATAGATGTCATCACCGAAATCGCCGACTATATCGACCTGGGCGGTGGTAGGCATATGACAGCTTCGCAATTTCTGCAGTTCTTCCTCTTTACCCCGGAGGAGCAACACAACTATGTGTATAAGCTAAGTGGAGGCGAGAAACGTAAGCTATATCTTTGCACGGTGCTGATGCGAAACCCCAACTTCTTGGTGCTCGACGAGCCTACCAACGACCTTGATATACAAACCCTACAGGTGTTGGAAGAATACTTGCAAGATTTTGCTGGGTGTGTCATCGTGGTGAGTCACGATCGTTACTTTATGGACAAGGTGGTTGATCATCTCTTGGTCTTCAAGGGAGATGGAGAGATACAGGATTTCCCTGGCAACTATACGCAGTATCGAGAATGGTGCCGATTGCAGCCTAAGGCAGTGAGCGAGTCTTCCGAACACAAGGTGACAACTAAGGAAGGTCGTGAAACAGCAAAGGCAACTCAGAAAAATGAAGGTCGCCGCAAGATGACCTATAAAGAGAAGCGTGAGTACGAACAGCTCACTACAGACCTCGATCAACTGGCTGCCGAACAGAAAGCTTTAGAAGAGGCTCTTTGTAGCGGAACGCTCAGTGTAGAGCAACTCACCGAGATGAGTAAGCGTTTGCCTGAACTCAAGGATGAAATTGATGAGAAGGAAATGCGATGGCTTGAACTTGCTGAAATAGAGGAATGTTAGAGAAGAGTCAATGAGAGGTTTTAATGGTGTTAAGATTGTAGCTATTTAGTTTAGTACTTCACTTTTCCCTATAAAAACAAGTAAAAAATAAAAAGAAATAGAGATGGAAATAAAGAAATCAGAATTCACGATATCTGCTCCTCGTGTGAGCATGTGTCCTAAGGACAATAAGAACGAGTATGCCTTCATAGGCCGAAGCAATGTGGGAAAGTCGAGTCTCATCAATATGCTCTGTAAGCACAAGGGATTGGCCAAGACATCGGCTACACCTGGTAAGACGTTGCTCATCAATCACTTCATTATCAATAATGAATGGTATCTTGTAGACCTCCCTGGCTACGGATTTGCTAAGCGATCCAAGACTGTGCAGAAGCAGTTGGAGCAGATGATTTCCAGTTATATCCTTCAGCGTCCACAGTTGGCCAATGTCTTTGTGCTCATCGACGTGCGTCACGAACAGCAGAAGATAGACCGTGAGTTTGTCGATTGGTTGGGAGAGAGTGGTGTGCCTTTCTGTATCGTCTTTACTAAGGCCGACAAGCTCGGACCTGTCAAGGCACGCATGAATGCCGAGAAATGGATGCATGCCCTCGAAGATCGTTGGGTTGAGCTTCCTCCTTATTTTATTACCAGTAGCGAAAAGCGATTGGGGCGTGAAGAGGTACTCGACTATATCGACCAAATCAATGCGAGCCTACAGGCATCAGCAGAATAAAGCAGCCCGCTTGTTGAGGCTGTGAATCAAAAAGAACGTAGAGAAATGGAAAGCATCAAGCAGATACATTGGGGATTTATCGGTTGCGGTGAGGTGACCGAAAAGAAATCGGGACCAGCCTTCAATGAAGTTCCTGGTTCGAAAGTTGTAGCCGTGATGAGTCGTAGCGAGAACAAGGCTCGTAGTTATGCAGAGCGCCATCACATACGTAAGTGGTATACGGATGCTCAAGAACTTATTGACGATCCAGATGTCAACGCAGTCTATATCGCCACACCTCCTTCGTCTCATGCCACCTTTGCCATTATGGCAATGAGGGCTGGTAAACCGGTATATGTAGAGAAACCATTGGCTGCCAGTTACAACGATTGTATTCGTATCAATCGAGTAAGCGAGCAGACGGGAGTGCCATGCTATGTGGCTTATTATCGTCGTTATTTACCTTATTTCCGTAAGGTGAAACAGATTATCGAAGAGGGAGGTATCGGAAATGTTCTCAACGTTCAAATACGTTTTTCTGTACCTCCGCGCGATCTCGACTATACTTCTGGAAAGGAGATGCCTTGGCGCCTTCAGCCAGATATCTCGGGTGGTGGATATTTCTATGACCTTGCACCTCATCAACTCGACTTGTTGCAGCATATATTCGGTGTTATAACTCGTGCGCATGGTTATCCAGCCAACTGCGCCCATCTCTATGAAGCTGAAGATACAATCTCGGCATGTTTTTATTTTGAGAGTGGTATTCCTGGTAGTGGCAGTTGGTGTTTTGTAGGTCATGAGAGTGCCAAAGAAGATCGTATAGAACTGATTGGCGACAAGGGGTCTCTCTCGTTTTCTGTCTTCGACTATGACCCCATCCTCCTTGTTAATAGCGAAGGACGGAGAAGTATCGTCGTACCTAATCCGTCGTATGTGCAGTTGCCTATTATCAAGAGTGTGATAGAAGACCTTCAGGGCATTGGAACCTGCGAATGTACTTGTATCTCTGCTACTCCTACTAACTGGGTGCTTGATCGCATCCTGTGGAAGAATTAAGGATTGTTCATTCTCTCTGTGGGATAGTAGATAAAGAAGTTCTATCAATAAAAGCCAAATGCTTTATTGCTAAAAGTTTGCAATAAAGCATTTGGCTTTTATTGATATACTTAACTTTCCTACTTCCTTCCTTCTTTCTTTCTTTCTTTCTACTAACTTCCCACTTCCTTCTCTTAAACTTTCCACTTGCGAAGGTTCAATATAGAGTGTTCGAATGTGCTATAAAGATGGTTTTTGATAGCCATATAAATAATGGGGATAGTTATTCCAAATCAGGTGAGTGCTTGATTATCTGCTTCCGAAGTAAAGGAAAATCATACCAAGAAGAACTAATAGCAAGTCGACAAACTTAGCCTTGAGGTTCTTTTCATGGAAGATAGCAGCGCCAAAGAGGAAACTTACGATGACACTTCCTCTTCGTACCATACTCACAATACTGATCATGGCGCCAGGTATGCTGAGGGCGTAGAAATATACAAAGTCGGCTGCACTCAGGAAGATGCTGATAAAGATGATAGACCAATGCCAGCGGAAGGGAGTTGTTTTGTGGCGTGTGGGCCACCACAGAATCATCATCATCACACCCATCATACCTAACTGGTAGATATTATACCAGCTTTGTACTATCATTCGGTCGAGACCTACGCCACCATTCTGTGGTGAAGCCATGAGATATTTGTCGTATAGTCCACTGATGGCTCCCAGTATGGCTGCCAAAACAATAAAGTATATCCATTTGTCATGCTTGAAGTCGATGCCTTCTTTCTTGCCACTTTTTGACAGCATGAAGAACGAGATTACAGCTAAGATGACACCCGTCCATTGGTATAAATTCAGTACCTCACCATAGACGAGCATGGCTCCAACGAGTGTCATGACAGGTCGAGTGGCGTTGATAGGCCCTACGATGGTGAGGGGTAGATGCTTCATTCCAAAATATCCAAATGTCCAGCTGCTCAGCACGATAATACTTTTCAATATGATGTATCGATGCACTTCCCATCCTCCTGTAGCGACATGAAATATGGTGCCATCTAAGACATTCGTTGTGTAGCTCGTCACGATGAATGGAACGAAGATAATTGATGAGAATAAAGTGTTGAGAAACAATACAGGGATGACAGCGTTACCTGAAAGTGCTTTTTTCTTAAAAGCGTCATAAAAACCCAGCAGAGTGGCTGAGAGAAAAGCTAATATTAACCACATGATTTTTTATGTATATAATATAATGTACTGTACTATTCTTTCACAAGTCGGTAATTATTTAAAATATTGGGGGATAGGGGAGTTGTTACTCCCCAAGGTAGTAGGTACGGATAGTAAGGAGAAAATCCAGTCATTCTCCTTCTTTACTGAAGTTTCGCATGTACGGAAGTTATAGTAGCTAAAGAAGTTATCACTCCCATCGGGAGTTAGAAGTTATAGCCAATAGCCTTTTTTGTTGTATATGTTGTATGTTTAGCTTTAAAGCATATGGCTTTAACTTCTTTAAATTCTTTAACTTCCCCATTTGCGAAAGTTGAGCTACTTTATATTATCCATATTTCACTTCCTCCAGGAAGAGTGCGTGTCCAGGCATACTCTCGCCAGCATCGCTACGGGTTCCCTTATTCAAAATATCGAGAAACTGACTTTCATTGATTTTTCCTCTACCTACATCGATGAGTGTACCTACAACGGCGCGCACCATATTGCGGAGAAAACGATTGGCTGTTATCTCAAAATACCAAGTAGTAGGCGAAGTCTGTATCCATTGAGCCTGTGTCACATGGCAGAGCGTCGTCTTGTTGTCTCCTCCAGCCTTACAGAAGGCAGCATAGTCTTCATGTAGCAAGAAGTGGTGTGCAGCGCGGTTCATCCTCTCGAAGTCGAGTGGAAAGTTCATTTGCAAAGAGTAATGTCGTTGAAAGGCATCTTTACATGTATGAATATAATAATGATAAGTACGCGATGTAGCAGAGAAGCGTGCGTGCATATCATCGTCAACTCGTTGCAGCCCACTCACAGCAATATCTTTTGGCAGAATACGATTAAGACGATAGGCTATTTGTGTGGTGTCCAATTCCTCTCCCGACCAGTCGAAATGAGCAGCCATTTTTCTTGCGTGCACGCCTGTGTCAGTGCGTCCAGCTCCCACAACCTCGATGTTTTCTCGTAAGAGCGTTGACAATGCCTTTTGCAACTCTGCTTGTACAGAGTTGGCGTTAGGTTGTATCTGCCACCCATGATAGTTGGTACCGTCGTAACCAAAGTAAATAAAATATCTCATTCTGATAAAGTATATTGATTCTTTAATAGGGGCATTAAGTGTGATTATAAAATGCTTAGCATAATGTTTATAAACTGCGTGCAAAATTAATAAAAAACTACGAATTATGCGAAAATAGTACCAAATATTTTGCAAAATGATATAATCTTGAAAGAAAAACATGAATTTGTTTTGCAAATAGACAATAAAATTGTATTTTTGCCAACGATTTTGAATTTATAGATTATGGCACAGAATATATTCAAAGGCTTAGGTGTAGCCCTGATTACCCCTTTCAAGACCGATGGTACAGTAGATTATCAGTCGTTGAAGAAACTGGTTGAGTTCCAAATAGACAATGGTGCGGATTTCCTCTGCATCCTTGCCACTACTGGTGAGGCACCTTGTCTTACTCAGGATGAGAAAAATAAGATTACCGAGTTGGTGAAAGAGGTTAACCATGGCCGTGTTAAGATTTTGAAATATTGTGGTGGTAACAATACCGCTGCAGTTGTCGAAGAAATTCAAACTACAGATTGGAGTGGTATTGATGGCATTCTGAGTATTTGTCCTTATTATAATAAGCCATCGCAGGAAGGACTTTATCAGCACTTCAAGGCCATAGCACAGGTAAGCCCACTGCCTATTGTACTTTATAATGTACCAGGCCGTACAGGTATCAATATGAAACCTGAGACAACCTGTCGTATCGCTCGTGATTTCCCTAATGTAGTAGCTATTAAGGAAGCCAGTGGTAGCTTAGAGCAAGTAGATGAAATTATTAAGAACAAGCCTGATAATTTTGATGTGATCAGTGGTGACGACGCTCTTACCTTCTCTATGGTGGCGAGTGGAGCTGCTGGTGTCATTTCTGTTATCGGTAATGCACTTCCTAAGGCTTTCAGTCGCATGATTCGTCTTGAGTTCCGTGGTGAGTACGAGCCAGCTCGCAAGATTCATCATGCTTTCACAGAGCTTTATAGTCTTCTCTTTGTAGATGGTAACCCCGCAGGTGTAAAGGCTCTCCTCAACGATATGGGCTTTATTGAGAACGAGTTACGCTTGCCTTTGGTTCCTACTCGTATTGCGACAAAGCAGAAGATGAGCGATATCTTGAAAGATCTTCGTATTTAAAACAACGATCAACTCTTTTTATTTGCCGTATGTCGTGCGACATCAGCGATGAGTTTCGCTCGACATACGGTATCGATTACCACCCCTACATGAATACACAACTTTAGAATCAATCTATTAATTATGTCAGAAGAAAGAAGAATAATTCATGAAATCACGCCATTGATGGGTAAGGATGTTCTCTATATCGCCGATAGGCACAAGAAGGAGTTTACTTACCCCATTCACAATCATTCTGTTTTTGAGCTCAACTTTGTTGAGAATGCACAAGGAGTGCGTCGCATCGTGGGTGACTCGCAGGAAGTTATCGGCGAGTATGATCTCTGTCTTATCACATCAGGTGAGTTGGAGCATGTGTGGGAACAGAATGAATGTAAGAGCGAGGACATCCGTGAGATAACCATTCAGTTTGACTTCAGTATGGGTGATGAAACCCTCTTTGGTCGCAATCCATATTCCAGTATAACCCGCATGATGCAAGAAGCCAAGAAGGGTTTGGTCTTCCCGATGAAAGCCATCATGAAGGTTTATGGTCTTCTCGATTCACTTAGTTCTATCAAGGATGGCTTCTATGCCGTGCAGCAGTTTCTCACCATTCTCTACGAGTTATCTAAATGTGACAATGCACGCACATTGGCATCGAGTAGTTATGCAAAGGTAACCGTAGAAGATGATAGTCGTCGTATCTTGAAGGTAAAGAACTACATCTCTAAAAACTATATGGATGATTTGCGTCTGCCTATGCTTGCAGATTTAGCGGGTATGAGTCCCAGTGCTTTCAGTAGATTCTTCAAGTTGCATACAGGTCGCAACATCAGCGAATATATCATTGATTTGCGTTTAGGTTATGCTGCACGTATGTTGGTAGATACAGCCAAGTCGATTAGTGAGATAGGTTTCGACTGCGGTTTCAACAATCTCAGCAACTTCAATCGTATATTTAAGAAGAAAAAGGGTTGTTCGCCTACTGAGTTTCGTGAGAACTATCACAAGACCCGAATTATTGTATAGTGTGGATAGAAAATAGAGTAATAAAGTAGGAGAGAAATCACTCCTTACTTCATCAATCCATTAATGTTTTTAAAAGAAATAGAGGTGTGTCAAAAATCATTTGACACACCTCTATGCTTATAGTCGGTATTACTACTTACACCTTATTAATAAAACTTGAAGTAGTTGCGAGCATTGTTGTAAGAGATATCCTCTACCATGCGAGAGAGGCTCTCCATGTCGTTAGGCAACAAGCCCTTCTCTACATCGTTGCCAAGCAAGTTGCAAAGCAGACGACGGAAATACTCGTGACGTGGGTAGCTGAGGAATGAACGAGAGTCTGTCAACATACCTACGAAGCGGCTCAGCAAACCTAATACTGAGAGTGCGTTCATCTGACGAGTCATACCATCGAGCTGATCGTTGAACCACCAGCCTGAACCAAACTGAATCTTGCCTGGGCAAGAACCGTCCTGGAAATTACCAAGCATAGTGGCAATCACCTCATTGGCACATGGGTTCAGTGTGTAGAGGATTGTACGGGTCAACTTACCTTCCATGTTGAGCTCGTTGAGGAAATGGCTCATAGCCTTAGCTGTAGTAAACTCACCGATAGAATCGAAGCCAGTGTCAGCGCCCAACTTGTTGTACATCAGAGTGTTGTTGTCACGGATGGCACCATAGTGGTACTGCTGAGTCCAGTCGGCAGCATAATCCATCTCAGCGCAAACCTTTAAGAAAGCGTGCTTGTACTGGCGAATCTCAAGAGCAGAGAGCTGTTGACCGCGCATAGCCTTAGCGAAGATAGTCTCGATCTGTGAGTCTGTGTAAGGCTCATCGTAGAACTCCTCAATACCGTGGTCGCTCAGTTTACAACCATTCTCGCTGAAGAAGTCGTGACGATTCTGCAGTGCATCCACCATATCCTGGAATGTAGTAACAGTAACACCAGCAACCTCACCCAACTTGTTCATATATTCAGCAAAGTCAGGCTTCTCGATATTCATAGCCTTGTCTGGACGCCATGCAGGAATCATCTTGATCTCAAAGCCACTCTCGCGAGTCTGCTTGTGATAGCGCAAGTCATCAATAGGGTCGTCGGTAGTACATACACACTCTACATTGTAGCGGCGCATGAAACCACGAGCGGTATATTCAGGCTGCTGTAACTTCTCGTTACACTCGTCGAAGATTTCGCGTGCTGTCTTAGGACTCAACTGCTTTTCGATGCCGAAAGCTGTCTTCAACTCAAGGTGAGTCCAATGGTACAAAGGATTACGGAATGTGTAAGGTACGGTCTCAGCCCACTTCTCAAACTTCTCCCAGTCGGTGGTATCAGTACCTGTGCAGAAACGCTCGTCTACACCATTGGTACGCATAGCACGCCACTTGTAGTGGTCACCTCCCAGCCAGAGCTCTGTGATGCTCTTAAACTGATGGTCGTTAGCTACCATTTCAGGAATCAGGTGACAGTGATAATCGATGATAGGCATTTTAGCCGCATGATTGTGGAACAAATCCTGCGCAGTTTTGGTATCGAGCAGGAAGTTTTCATCCATAAATTGTTTCATAATTGTAATTTAGTTTTTAAAGTTTTGCCTTTCGACTTGCAAATATACATTATTTTTTGGCAATACACCAAAAAAAACGCCATTTATTAGGTTTATTTTACTAAAACGATTGCGTTAGTGCATTTTGTACTTCAAATTATTAATTGTTAAATAAAATATGAGTTATTCGTTTATAAAAGATTTTTTTAATACTTTTGTAAACACTCATCTTTCCAACATGAGACCATTCAGTAATAATCAAAAATATCTGGAGTTTCCAGTCCCAAAGAGCAATTTGCAAATGAAAATCAAGACATTCATCACTATAGCACTATTATGTTTGGCTTACGACACTCCCTGTAGAGGTGCCGAAGAAATGTCTGATTCTACACTGCTTGGCACCCTTTTTAATTCAACGATGTTTCGTTCTCATTCTTCAGACAGCACCGTGCTTGCGCGTCATAAGAAAACGTTCTTTCATAGGGTGGGAGATGTCTTTACCAAATTGTTTAGGGAATTTAATACTACCGATGAAAATTACATCGAGTCGCAGCATTATAACTATACCGTCATGCTGCAAAATACCAATACTTACGAGCGCTACACACTATCTAATAAGGATGGGCAGAGCATTTCTTTTGCTCCTGATGTAACCTATCGACTGGGACCTTATGTAGGATGGAGATGGGTGTTCTTGGGTTATGCTATAGACTTAAAGAACATTGGTTTTGGCTCTTCTCATTCACCTAAGAAAGGATTCTCGTTAAGTCTTTATAGTAGTCTGTTGGGTGTCGACCTGTTTTGGCGCCAAACAGGTAATGACTACCATATTAAACGCCTGTATTTAGGCGACGGAATTGATACGACTCCTGTCAGGGGTGTTGATTTTGATGGTCTGAAGTCGAGCGTAAAGGGTTTTAATCTTTACTATATTTTTAATCACAGAAGGTTCTCTTATCCAGCAGCTTATGCGCAGAGCACTGTTCAACGAAGAAGTGCTGGTAGTTGGCTTGCAGGTATAGGTTACACGCAGCACACACTTGAAGTAGACTGGGAGAAGTTGGAACAAGTTGTGGTCGACAAGATGGGTGAAGAATTTGGTGGCAATATCGACAACAAGTTGCGTTTTGGAAGAGTGAAGTATACGGATGTTTCAGGCAGTTGCGGTTATGCTTACAACTGGGTCTTCGCTAAGGATTTTCTCTTCAATGCGTCACTCTCTATGGCATTGGCTTACAACCAGTCTTTGGGAGATGTGGAGCGTGAGGAAAGTAAGAAGACACGTGAGTTTAGCTTCCGAAACTTCAATCTTGATGGTATCGGACGTTTTGCCTTGGTATGGAACAATACGCATTGGTATGCTGGTTCGAGTATCATTCTTCACACTTACAACTATAAGAAGGATCGTTTCTCCACCAACAACTCTTTTGGTGAACTGAATCTCTATGTGGGAGTCAACTTGGGAAGGAAGCGATAAGAATAAATATAAACAAACGATATGAAGAAAGTATTATTACTGCTGTTGGTGAGTCTATCTGTTAGCTATGCCACGGCTTACACGCGTGCAGATAGTCTTAAGATTGTGAGTTTGTTGCAGGAGGCACAGAAGTTGAAGCAGCAACCTAAGAGTTGGATGCTATGGTTTGGCAAGAAGTTTATAGGCGTCCCTTATGTAGCAGGTACGTTGGACAAGACAAAGGAGGAGCGTTTAGTTGTCAACACACGTCAGCTCGACTGCACTACCTATGTGGAGATGGTGACAGCGCTGACACTGTGTGCTCAACAGGGCGAAACGTCGTTTGAAAAATACTGCGAGCATCTGCGCCATGTGAGGTATATCGGTGGCAAAGTGGAATACACCCAACGCCAGCATTATTTCACCGTATGGATCAATGATAACGTGCGCGAAGGCATTGTGGGTGATGTAAATCCTAATCCGCCCTTTACTGCTGTTCAGAAGGTGATGGTAGACTGGATGAGTACGCATGCTTCCGACTATAAGATGCTTTCTTCTCATCGAGAGTGGATGCCAGGTATACGAGCTATGGAACAAAGTATATCAGGTAAATGTTACCGCTATATTCCGAAGAATCAGATAGCCAACAATGTGCTCTTCAGGAAAACGATACATGATGGTGATATCATTGTCATCGTGACCCGTAAGAAAGGCCTTGACACCACACATATAGGATTGGCGTCGTGGCATGCAGACGGATTGCATCTGCTCAATGCCAGCAGCATTCATCGTAAAGTTATTGACGAACCCATGACACTTCGCACCTATATGAGTAAGCACCCTGTACAAATAGGTATTAGGGTAGTAAGAGTTTTAAAAGGCAAAAACTGATTAAGCGACGGATTGTTAAATACTCAACTTTTTGCAAATAGGGAAGTTGAAGGATTTAAAGAAGTTGGAGAAGTTAAAGCCTTATGCTTTATAGCTAAATATACAACCAAAAAGTCTATTGGCTATAACTTCTTACGACCGAAGGGAGTGATAACTTCTATAACTACTATCACTTCCGTACATGCGAAACTTCAGTTAAATAGGTAAAAGAGTATAAATATACAGCAAAATCGTTATAAATACAGAAAAATAATAGCAAAATGATAAATTTTCATGTATTTGTGCTACTATTTGCAAATTAATTACTATATTTGCAAACAGATTTCTAAAAGAATTGAATTTTTTATCTAAAAGTGAATAACGATGATACTGGACATTGAAATGCTGAGAAGCTTCTATGCTTCGTATTCGGATAGTGTACAACAAGCCAAGGCTACGGTAAAACGCCCTCTCACTTATGCAGAGAAGGTTCTTTTTGCTCATCTTTATGACCCTACTCAGTTGCGCCCATATAAAAGAGGTGTAGAGTATGTTGATTTCCGCCCCAATCGTGTGGCGATGCAGGATGCAACAGCCCAAATGGCTCTTCTGCAGTTTATGAATGCGGGCAAGGACAAGGTAGCAGTTCCTGCTTCGGTGCATTGTGATCACTTGATACGTGCTGATGTTGGTGCAACCGTCGACCTTCCAGAAGCTTGCAAGACCAATCAGGAGGTATACGACTTCCTCAAGTCGGTATCACAGAAATACCACATTGGTTTCTGGGGTCCTGGTGCAGGTATCATCCATCAGGTGGTACTCGAGAACTATGCTTTCCCTGGCGGTATGATGGTGGGAACAGATTCCCACACACCCAACGCAGGTGGTTTGGGTATGGTGGCAGTAGGTGTTGGCGGTGCCGATGCTGTGGATGTTCTCACAGGTCAGCCTTGGGAACTCAAGATGCCACGCCTCATCGGTGTTCACCTCAAGGGTAAACTCTCAGGTTGGGCCACTCCGAAAGATGTAATCTTAGAAATCCTTGGTATCCTTACGGTAAAGGGCGGCACGAATGCCATCCTCGAATATTTCGGAGAGGGTCTTGACAGCATCTCTACCACAGGTAAGGCAACCATCTGTAACATGGGTGCAGAGTTGGGAGCTACCTGTTCCATCTTCCCCTTTGATGCGAATGCCAGCGAGTATCTCCGCAAAACGGGTCGTGAGGAAATTGCCGTCTTGGCACAACAGAATGCTGCCGAGCTTCGTGCAGACGACGAGGTGATGGCAGATCCTTCTGCCTTCTACGATCAGATAGTAGAAATAGATCTCAGTAAGGTGGAGCCTCATCTCAATGGACCTTTCACGCCTGATGCTGCAACCCCTATCTCGCACATGAAGGCAAAGGGCCCTGCCAACGATTATCCGATGGTAGTAGAAGTGGGTCTTGTAGGTAGTTGTACCAATTCGTCTTATCAAGACTTAGCACGAGCTGCCAGTGTGGCTCGACAGGCTTATGAGAAGGGCATCGAGGTGAAGGGACAGCTCATCATCAACCCTGGTTCAGAGCAGATACGTTATACAGCAGAGCGCGACGGCATACTCGACGATTTTAAGAAAATTGGTGCACTGATTATGACCAATGCCTGTGGCCCTTGCATAGGACAATGGAAGCGTCATACAGACGATAATACCCGAAAGAACGCCATCGTAACGTCGTTCAATCGTAATTTCCGCCGCCGTGCCGATGGTAATCCCAATACTTATGCCTTTATCGGCAGTCCGGAGCTCACGGTAGCACTTACTATTGCTGGTCGACTTGACTTCAACCCTGCTACCGACACCTTGCAAGATAAGGCAGGAAAGAGTGTGAAGCTCGATGCACCAACAGGTTACACTTTCCCTCCCAAGGGTTTTGCGGTAGAGGATAAAGGATTTATCGCACCCAGTGAAGAGAATGCGCAAGTAGAGGTCGTTATCTCTCCTGACAGCAACCGCCTTCAGAAACTTGCACCCTTTGCCCCTTGGGACGGCAATGATCTTATCGATATGCCTCTGCTTATCAAGACTGAGGGTAAGTGTACTACCGACCACATCTCTATGGCTGGACCTTGGTTGAAGTTCCGCGGACATCTGCAGAATATTTCTGACAACTTGCTGATGGGAGCGGTTAATGCTTTCAATGGCGAGAGTAATCAGGTGAAGAATCAACTCGACGGAAATTATGTGGAGGTCTCCACTGCTGCCAAGGCATACAAAGCACAAGGCATCAGTAGCATTGTCGTGGCAGAGGATAACTATGGTGAAGGTTCTTCGCGTGAGCATGCAGCAATGGAGCCTCGTTTCCTCAATGTCAAAGTGATCCTGGCTAAGAGTTTTGCTCGTATCCACGAGACCAACTTGAAGAAACAAGGTATGTTGGCGCTGACTTTCTGCAATAAGGATGATTATAATAAGGTGCAAGAAAACGATCGCATCTCGCTCGTAGGTCTGAAAGAGTTTGCACCAGGAAGCAAGTTCACCATCATCCTGAAGCATCAAGATGGCACGCAAGATGAATTCTTGGTGGAGCACACTTACAACGATGCACAGATAGAGTGGTTTAAGGCAGGATCAGCGCTCAACTATGCCGCCACCCACAAGGAGTAATTCCATGGGGTGGTGCGACAACAATTTTCAACATCAAATATCATAAGTAATGAATAAGGAATATTTAATATATAAGCTGAGCGATGAGGTTAAAAACTCATGCAAGATAGATAAGGAGGCATTCACTAAGTTTAATGTGAAGCGAGGTCTTCGCAATGAGGATGGTTCGGGTGTATTGGTGGGACTCACCAATATCGGTAACGTTGTGGGTTACGAGCGCGATGCCGAAGGTAAGTTGACACCTACAGAGGGAAAACTCTATTATCGTGGTTACGAACTCGACGACTTAGTGAGTCCTTTGTTAAAGGAGAAACGTTTTGGCTTTGAGGAGGTGGCTTTCTTGCTGCTTTCAGGTCAGCTACCCGACAAAGAAGAGTTAGAAGCCTTCAAGGAACTGCTCAACGACAATATGCCACTCGACCATCGTACTATCACACACATCATCGAGCTTGAGGGCAGCAATATCATGAATATCCTGGCACGTTGTGTGCTCGAGATGTATACCTTCGACCCCAATCCTGATGACATTAGTCGTGACAACCTGATGCGTCAGAGCATCGAGTTGATAGCCAAGTTCCCTACGATTATCGCCTATGCATACAACATCTATCGTCACTCAGTACAGGGTCGTAGCTTGCACATCCGTCATCCTCGCGAGAACCTTTCTATCGCTGAGAACTTCCTCTACATGATGAAGCATGAGAACTATTCCGAACTTGATGCACGTATGCTCGACCTACTGCTCATCATCCAGGCAGAGCATGGTGGTGGTAATAACTCTACCTTTACCGTTCGTGTCACATCGTCTACGCGTACAGACACTTATAGCTCTATTGCTGCAGGTATCGGCAGTTTGAAAGGTCCGCTTCATGGTGGTGCTAACATTAAAGTTATTAATATGTTCCATCACTTGAAAGAGCAAATCAGAGACTGGAAGAACGTAAAAGAATTGGATCTTTACCTTACCCGTATGCTCAACAAGGAAGCTTACGATAAGACGGGACTTATCTATGGCATCGGTCATGCTGTGTATACTATCAGCGATCCTCGTGCTGTAGAGCTAAAGCGTCTTGCCGGCGAGTTGGCGAAGGAGAAGGGTAGAGAGGATGAGTATGAATTCCTTAAACTGATAGAGCAAGAGGGCATCAAGTGCTTGCAGGCTCATCGTGGTGGTACCAAGCCTGCTTGTGCCAACCTCGACTTCTATAGTGGTTTCATTTATGAGATGATAGGATTGCCACAGGAAATCTATACGCCAATATTTGCCATGGCACGTATCGTGGGTTGGACAGCTCATCGTATAGAAGAACTCAACTTTGAGGGAAGACGTATTATTCGTCCTGCTTACAAGAACATCTTGGGTGAGTTGGAATACACTCCGCTCAATGATCGATAAACATTTTTCGGCTTGGGGTTATTGCAGAATACCTCAAGCCGTTTTTTTAGTATCTTAAAAAAGAAGATAGGGAACCATCGTCGTTGAGCAGAAAAGTGTCATCAAAAACGCAAGTACTTACGATGCCCATCGCAAGTACTTTCAACAGCCAACGCAAGTACTTTCATTGGCACTTGCAAGTACTTTCATTTTTTTGTCATCTTTTAGCTCTTGTCGGGGTAGTCGAAGTGCTCGAAATCTCCTCCAGGATAGAAAGGGCGTACTACAGGGCGGTCGGCAATGTCGAAGTACGCGCGTGCCCAGCCCAGTACCGCCTCATACACAAGTGGGGGGTATAGCAGTCGTCCGTTGTCTTCTTCGGCTTGAATTTTTCTATAAATTCATCGTAGTCTTGATTTTTCTTGCTCATATTCTTGCGGGATTAAAAAGTTTGTTGTATATTTACAGCGTGCAAATGTCGAAGATCTGGCGCGATAACTTCAAGCTTTCCTTTTGCACGCTTAGGGTGACTTAGTCACCCCTTATTTTTTCCAACTCATTCTTGATTCTTTCTTTTGATACAATAATATCATTCGAAAAGAAACTACTATCTATAAGTATAGCCTTATTGTGATAAATCACATAGCATTCCTTTATTACTCCTGTTCTGAAATTCATATATCTATTATTAATACTTGAAGATAATTTGATAGTTGGGAGCTTACTGAAAAACTTAGGATGCATATCTAAGTCGAGAACTACTACTTCGCAACCTTGCTTGATAGCCTTTTTAAACCCAGATGCCACTCCGTTGGTTGATTTTATACCTTTTCGGTCTGCAATCTTCTCGTTAATGAGATATTCTGGATTTTTAACTCCATCTTTAAAGACATGTTTTCTTATCATCATGGTCATATCTGAAAATGATGACAAAAGGGCATGTGCTGCACGGGTATTTTCTTCCACTTCGGTATTGTCTGCCGGTATGCTTATCTTTAAACGTTCTCTATACTTTTCGTCGAGATAATAGTTTGATTCATTTTGACAGTTGTGAATACATTGGCAAGCCGAACAAAGCTCATTATCTAAAACGTCCGAGATAAGCTTCAGCTTTCCCCTCGTCACATCGCAGTCATTACACCGCTTGATAGTGTAAGGGTTGTAGTCGAGCATAGTTTTGCCCTGCTTGCCACTGTTGAAGCGGAAGATGTTGTATCGTTCGCCACCCATGACTTCCTCGCCCCAGCTCATGGCTTCGCTGTGCTCTGTGGCTGGATATTTCTGCTTGCGTACCTGTGCCACGTTACAGCGACAATTCCATCCATTTGGCGGGAAATAGGTTTCCCAGAAAGAGTTGTAATATGTAACTTTGTACTATTGTGTTGATTTAGATGATTATTATGCCCCATATTATCTGAACTGAACTTTCGTATGTGCGGAAGTTAAAGGAAGTTAGGAAAGTTAGAGGGACAAATGTTCTACGTTTTGCGTTAGATGACTATTGTCTTTTAACTTCCCGAACGACCGTAGGGAGTGATAACTTCATTAATTTCAATCAATTCCCTCACTTGTGAAACTTGAGTTTCTTATAATAATGTTAAAATTAGAAAGAAAATCCCATTATAATTCCCGCTTTTGGGAACTTTTGTGTAATTTTGCTGCAAAAATATAGTTGAACTATGCAAATCATATTCGACGATAAGGATTTGGAAGAACTCATTACGATGGGGCGCAACAGCAAGTATAAGAAATATACTCGCAATAAAAAGTTTATGAAGGCACTCGCCACTGCATATAACTATTTGCGCTTATCTGAACGTGCAAGCGACCTCCGTTCTTTCTCTTTCCTCCACTATGAACAACTGACAGGTACCAATGGCATGAGTTCCATTAGAGTTGTCAATGGAATGGTGGAGCGCATACTTTTCCGCGAATTTGACGGCGGCATTAGAATAAAAGTTTTAAGTTTAGACGATACTCACTATGGCAAAAAAAATTGAAAATCCTGCACCTTTCATGGCTGTTCATCCTGGAATGATGATTAAACCAGAACTTGACGAGCGTGGTATTAGCCAGAAAGAATTTGCCAAGATGCTTGGCACACAATCCTCACATCTGAGTGAGGTGCTTAATGGGAAACGTGCTCTTACGACAGAATTGGCTCTAAAGATAGAAAATGCTATCGGACTTCCTGCAAAGATTCTGCTGTCTGCCCAGACGCAATATGAACTGGAATCGACAGTAGAGGACAACCAGCACGAAACAGTAGCTGTAACAATCCCTGTCCGTGATCGTAATCTTCTACAAGAATTAGTTCGTAAGTTCGGTTGGGCTTGCGTATTCTAATTCTGATTAGGAACAAATCATATAAATAGGCATTCGCTTCTGTCCAAGTTGATTACAGAAGCGGATGCCTGTTTAGCCGATACGGGTTCTCATTATAACTCCTTATTGCATGGCCCTCTTCTAATGATTTTTCATTTCACTTACATTTTAAGGAGTCAGCCATATTTACAAACACACACTTTTTCTAAGGTTAAACTATTTTAATTATTAAGGGGATTTGTTGTTATTACAAATGATTGTATTACTTTTGCTCTGTCAAAAAAGTTCTAAACACATAACAAACGAATGTTCAAGAAACACAATAAAACTTAAATACAAAACAAACACTAAAAACAAAACAGTAAAAATGAAAACTAAAACAAAGACAAAGGTAGCGCTTGCAGCGTTGTGCCTTTTGGCTTCGCATGGAGCTATGGCTAAAGATTATTACTTGTCA
>OLGY01000844.1_pt1 | contig 18385 bp, 10 predicted proteins | sample 1605951 | NCBI WGS metagenome assembly OLGY01 (sample SAMN03283280) | human gut metagenome | biome: human-associated habitat; material: feces | host: Homo sapiens | place: Peru | collected 2012
CAGAATGGATCAAGTGATACCATTAATCCTGTAGAAAGTGGGAAAATTGTCATTGAAACTGTTACCGCGATCAATGCCGGTGGAAGAATTGGTGTCCACCAAACTTCCTGCACATCTGACGGCGGAATAAAGATTGACATCTGGTATGCAGTTGCTACTATATTCGCTGAAGAATGAATTACAAGTTTAGAGATTCCTGTTGAACCACTTGTGTAAGCTCCAAACACAGCTCTCTCAGGATCTACAGACACAAGATATTCACCTTTGAAGTTTCTTCCCAGTTCCATAAACTCCTGCCAGCTCATATCGCCTTCTGTTGTCTCTGCCTCTGCCGGATAGCGGGCTGTGATTTCTTCTAATACATAATCCTTCATCTGGCTCTTGTCTGCATATTCAAATGGTGACACTTTAATCATACGTGTCATCGGAGTTGTTGTACGGAATAACTCTTCATCTTCTTTTGAAAGATAATCCATTACAAATGCTGTATCTGTTTTACATTTACGGATTGCAAAACAAAGTTCTTCCGGTTCGTCATCACGGCAGATAATTGTTAAACCGACTCTTTCTGCTGCAAGAAGCAGAATAAAATGAGCTGGCGTAGATACTAAAAAGGACGGAACTCTGTCACCTTCGTTAAGTCCGAGGGCTTTCAATGCTCTTGCTGCAACATCTACTTCTTCCCATAACTGCTTCCATGTAATCTTATTTCCATAGTACTCAAATGCGATCTTATCCTCATTCGGGTTTTTCATTTTCAGGAAAGCTTCGATTGTAATTCTTGGTATCTCAAGATTTCTGAACTGTTCCGGATAAAAGTTCAGCCACGGTTTGTCAATACTTGCTTTACCTGTCAATTTCTGCTCTGTAAAATTCATAATTTTGTCCCCTTCTTTTGTTTTTCTTGTCGTTTTTCCCAAAAATACTTCTAAATTCTATCACGGGTTCTTTCAAATTACAATTTATGAAAACTTGAAACAAGATGATTCACATGAATCATCTTGTTTTTCACGCTTCATTTTGGAAATAAATACAAAATCAGTAGGTAAATTATGGTTCTTTTATTGCATTTTTATTCCCTCTGCTCTAAACTAATATCATACTATCAACTTCTTTAAGGTATTTTTAAAAGGAAGGGGGACATATTACAAGTTATTCTATGCTCTGTAATATAACAAAATATGAAAGATAAAAACCGTTTCAGCATTTTACTAGAACACCTTATGGCTATTGCTGAGCTAAAAAATAGTATTCTTGCAAAAGCTGTTCAGTATGATGACTCCTATATCAGTAAATGGATTAGCGGAAAACTATTGCCAACTGAAAAAAATCATGAAAATACACTTCAGGCTATCAGTCACTGCATTGTTGAAGCACTTTCAGAAGAAAGCACTGCACAACTGTTACAGGAATATCAGTTACAGGACATCAATGATCTTGAAACTGCTATTTATGACAATCTCGAATCTGAATATATGTATGTAAAAGAATTACAAAACTCAACCGGTACAGAAGTAGCTCCAAAAATTTCTTATTATCCGGAGCTTACATTAGACCAGTTCATTTTTAAAATGAAACACCCTTCACTTCGAAAAGTTAATTCTCTAAACGTATACGCGATTGTTGATATTTTGAATGTCGATCCTAATTACCAGCTTTTGATTGCAGAACTCAACAGTGCACACGGCGGCCGGAATCTTATTCTACCTGGTGTACATTTTTCACTTCTTATGGACCTGGAATCGGCTGCTTCCACTCCTGCTTATACCGCTGGTTTCTTAATGAATGTAATGACCAATCTCTCTAATATTGATTTTAATCTTTATTCTGGTTCGCAGGCTCAACGTAAGCTCATTTTTGCAATCAGAGACACTTATGCTATCTCTGGAATGTTAGTAGATAGCAGTCACTGTCTTGGAATTACCACAATTGAAGACAGTGATCTAACGAATGAACTTTATCACAAGATCAGACTTCTTTGTAATAAAGAAACACTATTAATCCGGAAAACAACCATTCCGGAAATGATTCATCGCTTTGAATATGAACAAACGTTAATTTCACAGAAGCAATACTGTCTCATCGGACACCTGACAGAACATTTTCTTCCGGAAGATCTATATACGGAGCTCCTGGATGAGTATTGCCTGAATAACAACGATCTTCAGAAGGAGGACGTAAAAAAACTAAATCACCTGACACAGCGCATTTTGGAGACCACACCAATCCATCTGATCATTTATGCTTCCGTGTTAAAAGATTTCACAGTTACAGGCGAACTTGATTTCTTCGGTGTAAGAATATCATTAACTATATCCCAAAGACTGCGTTGCCTTAAGAATCTGGAACAGCTGTTAAACAAACTTGATTTTATGCATGTATGCGTTCTTCCGGAAGGAATTCTTTCCGACCATCAGCACATAGCACACCCGACACTTTTTGTATCAGATTCTTTGTGTTATCTGCGTTTAAAGAAGTTGACTCCGGAATATAACATCTGCATTCCGAATAAGATTATATTGGATCATATCTTCGAAGAGTTTTTCGATGATGTCTGGGATTCTAATATTGATAAAAACAGCCATAATACTGTAGTAGCCATGATTCAGCATGCAATTCATGCAATAGAAATCATGCTTGAAGTCAACTAAAAATGAGTATCAATAAGCAATCCCCTACCTGTTGCTATTTCAAATTAATCTGCAACTGGCAGGGGATTATTTATTTATTCATATGTTGTCTGATTCGGATAGTTAAATGCAATATAACTCTTTCCGCGGTTAATCGATATTTCATTTCCTGATTCATCATAAAATGTTAATCTTGATAATTCATTATTTTCCTCTTTACTCCAATGAATCTTCTGTTTTGCACCGTTCGAAATGTAATATCCCATGGAGTCTTCCCAGCCATCCCAGTCAACTGCTTTATGTCCCAAATCATCTTTGACAGAGATAGTGGTCTCTAACACAAACACATTGGTAAAAGCAAGCTGGTTTCCTGTCTTTCCGTCTATCTGGGCATTTCCATCAATTTCTTTTTTATAAGTATTGCTTGCTTCATCATAGACAAGTGTAGCAGACTGTGCGCCAAAATCAATGCTCACTTTCTTACACACATCTTCTGATGGTTTCACTTGTTCATTTAATCCATTAAACTGAAATGCTGTTCCTTTCTTATCATCCGCAAGGTCTGTTCTCTTTCCGGTGCTTTGCACTACTTCTGCAAACTTTGTTCCATCAAAGTATCCTGTGTGTTCCAATGCATACCCCTGATTCCGACGTTCCATATCTCGTCCAAACAGACCTCCTGCATTGTAAATTCCATCATACTGATCCAGGTTCAAAGCTTCCAGATAATCTGCGATACTATCATCAATTCCCCAATTTACATAAAACGCATCAAATCCCTGAGACAGTGCCGGGAAATAATATCTGCAGCTTCGTATCGCACAGATCTGCGGAACAGTTGTATAATCCGCATAAAGAGCCATAAAACGCGTCTGATCACCCTCTACCGGGATTTCAAAGATAATATCTGCTTTTTCTACTCCGTACTGTGGCATTGCTGCCGGAATATTATTCACCATAACCGCCACCGGACGTTTACCGATAGCAGCATCTGTCAGATCCGCAAGGCCTGTCAGCAGGTTTTGATTTTCCGGAATCTTTTCTTCTTCCGGTTCTTCCGGCACTTCTTCTACTGGTTCTGGCCTTTCCACTTCTATTTTCTTAGTCGCTGGTTTTTCTGTTTTTGTCTCTTTTTTCTTAGAGCAGCCTGAAAGAGCCAAAACTATCATAGATAAGATCAGTAACAGACCTATCACCCTTCTTTTTCTCTGCCCGCATCGTTTCTTCTTCATACACTTTCCCTCCCTTACATTTGAAATATAACGATTATAACTGAATTAATTATATCATCCCCCTGTGTCTTACACAATCAAAGAGGACCATATTATGCAAAAAGCACAGTGAATAAATCACTGTGCTTTTTGCGCATAATCTTCACAAGTTGAATCCTGTTTATAACTTATGATTCAGATCTCATTCAATTATTTTGCTTTTCCATATACATACTGTGGTGTTCCACCAACAACCATTTTTCCTTCGGAATCTTTATGGTATGGGAATACCCAGTAGAAGTTCCAATCTGTGCTGGATGCCTTCTTATCTGTAAATGTTGTGCCTTTTGTTGTCATACCGATGTAACCATATTTCTCACCGGCGCGGATTCCGTATACCAGATATCCTTCTGCTCCTGCTGACATTGTCCATGTCAGTTTTACTCCACCCTTAACGGATGATGCTTTCAGATTTGTAACGGCTGCACACTTCTGTGCTTTTCCGTATACATAGTGAGCTGTCAGACCTGGATACATCTTTCCTGCATCGTCTTTGCAATATGCAAATACCCAGTAATAGTTGTAATCACTTGTCAGAGCTTTCTTATCAATGTAAGCACTCTGAGTTGTTGTCATACCGATATAACCATATTTTCCGTCTCCACGGATTCCGTAAATCAAGTATCCTTCTGCATCCTCAACTTTATCCCATGTAAGTTTTACTTTACCTACTGTAGAAGATGCTTTCAGGTTTTCTACTGCTGCAAGTCTTTCTTTTTCAACTACGACTTCCTTAGGTGTCGGATTAACAACTTTCTTTCCATCTGGTGATGTTACGGACGCTGTATAAACAACTTTTCCTTCTTTTGTATAAGTTGCTTTCTCGACTGTTTCACTATCGATCTTAACTTCTGGTGTCTGAACATGTGTTGCATCATTTGCACATGTAAATGTTGCTGTTGTTGTCCATGTTCCGTCTTCTGCCTGTGTCCAGTCTGACCATACCGGCTCACCATAGTTGTGACCTAATGCATCGATCACATCTTCATGTGTATCTGTAATTTCATTTCCATTCGGATCTGTTGCAGTTGCTGTGTATACTTTCTTTCCTGCTGTTTCACATGTAGGATCTGTAACAACCGGATCGCTTACTTTCGCATCTGCAGTCTCTACATGAGATGCATCTCTGCTACATGTAAATGTTACAACCGGTGCATAGTTTCCGTCTGCATCTTTCTTATCCCAATTCCATGTAGCTTCCCATACGTGTCCAAGAGCTGCAACATCTTCTGTCTTACTCTCTTCGTAATCTTTACCATTGAATGTTACTTTTGCTGTGTAAGTGATCTTTCCAGCTTCTGTGCATGTAGCACCGTCAGATTTCTCTGTTACTGTTGCATCTACAGTTTCTGTATGACTGTTGTCACGATCACATGTAAATGTTGCTGTTGCTGTATAAGTATTGTTGTCACCCTTTGTCCAGTTCCATGTTGGTTCACCATACTTATGGCCAAGTGCCGGTAAATCAACTTCTTTTGGATCTGCTGTTAATGTACCGATTTCCTTACCATCAGCATCTGTAACTGTCGCTGTTGCTGTATAAACATCTTTACCAGCTTCTGTACATGTTGCTGCTTTGGAATTCTCTGTATCCTTAACAACATTAACTTTAATCTGGTCTTCTGTTGGTTCATTATCACAAACGGAGCATTTAACACCTGTTACAGATGCTGTGCAATTAGTTACATTGCCATTGTCATCTTTAACTTCGTTCCATGTCCATGCACCTGTGTATGCATGCTTTCCAGCTTCCTTTGCCTCAGTAGTTGTTACAACATACTTCACACCATCAGCTGTCTTATCTGCTGCTTTGTAGTACATAGTCACGCCCTGTTCACATGTACCTGTATGGCCAGCAAGTTTAGCCGTTGCAGTTACTTTTTCTGAAAGAGCTTTCTCAATAGAATCTCTGTTAGCTTTGTTTGTTGCATTTTCATCTGATTCAAGGAGACAATCCAGTTTATTGATCTGATTTGCACAAGTTTCACATTTCAGATTCTGGAATGTAACGCTTGTGTGATCATCACTCCATTCAGCATCTGTTGCTGCATAAGCATGACCTTCTGCTGCGTTCTTCTGAGCTTCATCCCAGATAGCTTTTCTTTTCTCGTATGTAGAATTAGCCTGTTCATATTTGGACTTAACAGGTTCTGTAATACAAGCACCGCACTCTGGGCAAACATAGTTGTCCGCTTCGTTCCAGTTACCGCTATCAGTCTTTGTATAGTATGTTTCATGGAACTTGATGTAATGATGTTCGTGTGCTGTATTCTCTGCTTCTACACGTGTGCCCTCTTTGATCAGACCACAGTCAGAACAACGTTCTTCTGTAAATGCATTACGTCCGCAGTATGCAGGTTCAGAAACTGTTTCATAATTATGAGAAGTACCTGTCAGTGTCTTCATATCAACTGTATCAACGAAGTTAGCTGACCACATGAACTCGTCATTATCATTGCTCTGACTGCCCATGAACTGCTGATACTTCTTGTAGTTTGTATAAGTCGGATTGTAATCTGTCTCTTCGAATTCATAACCGTAGCTGGAATGGTCAAGCAGTTTGCTCTTACCTGAAATGAACGCGAAGTTTGTACCGATTGAAACAACCAGTTCGTCACCCTTCACAGTCAGACCTGCGATTGGATGATTTGTGACAGTGAAATCTGCACTCTTTTCATCTGTTGTTGTAAACGCCATACCGCCAAACAACTTTGTATTATCACGTTTTGCAGATACTGTATTGTATTCCTTCACAACGGCTACTGCACCGTCTGCAGGATTGTAGGAAACGATATCGTTGGATACGTTGAAGTAAATCTTACCATCTGTATACAGTGCTGCTGTCAGACCGATGGATGGGTAAATGCTCTGTTCATCCACAAACTGTGCATACAGTTTGGTCAGAAGATCATTCTTCTCCATCTTACCGTCTTTGTTCAGAACGCTTACAAATGTATCGTCATCATCGTCGTTTTCCTTGTCTGTGAAATTAATCAGTGTCTCATAATCGCTGTCGCCATCGCCTGTATCCTTATTTGTCAGTTTATGACGAACAATCTTGTACTCTGCAGCCTTCTGGCTCTGATTCATGCTTGAACTGTTTACTCTGTCAAACAGGTCTGTAGAATCATACATGTAGTACGCATAACCGTCTGCATAGTAAACATTGCTTGCCGCACGCGCCATCCATGCTGTCTCATAGGTCTTATCAGTTGCTTCGTTTTCATAGAGAGATCTCAAAGAACTGAAATTACCATCATATAATTTTCTGGCACTTGTATCACTGAACAGGAAGTATGTATGGTTCATATCACCGTCTGTCTCAACACGGTCACGGCTCATAACTTCTGTGTAGACATCTGTGTAACAAGGATCCACATAAAACCACTGACCATCAACCTTTACTGCATTCCAATAATGGTCGGATCCGAAGTCCTCCTGTTCTTCGCCGTACATTGTAACATCAGACTGGAAGGAGATTCTTACAAGGTCAACTGTGTAATTCTTTTTTATATCGAGTTTTCCATCTGTATAATACAGTTCTTTTGCTGTCTTCCAGTTATCACATTCTTCTGTTCCATCATCTGCAGTCTTCTTACTGTCATAACCTTTCTCAGGATTAATCAGATAAATATCTTTATCCAGACACTGAACAAGATATGTATAGGCTTTAGAATATCCAAGGCATACGGATGTTCCCATACCAAAAGCTCCAAACTGTGTACCTTCCCAGTAATTGATAACACCAGTTGTCATACCGTCTGCTGCCTGCTGTGCATAAATCGGAATTGCATCTTTAAAACTTGTGTCTTTTTCTCCATCATTATTCAAATCTAATGCAGGATCATCACTTTCTAACTGCTGCTGTGTCAATTGCTCAACAGTCATCTTATACCCTGGTGCATTTACAGGGTCAACCTCAACACCATTTTCTTCTGCATCTTTGATAAATGCATCCGCCTGTTCTTTTAACTGATTTGCTGCATCATCACCAAAATTGGATCTTGCATATCCATCCGGATCAGCATCAATTTTCTCTTTATTTGCTGTCAAATAATCTTCTGCCTGTTTCTGTGCAGCCTGCTTTTCTTCATCTGTTGCTTCACTTTCATCCTTGCCTAAAGCCTGCTTATATACAACATTCTGGATTGCTTTCTCATAGAACTGAACACGAAGATTATCTTTAATTCCAGCATAAATCTGATCATGGAAGTTCTGTTTAATCTGAGGTTCATACGCATTATAAATCTCTGTATTTACATCTTTCTCATGCTCCTGTGGCTTAGGATCTTTGGCAATCATCGGCTTATCGGCTTCTGTTTCCTTACCAGAGTTCATGATATAGGACATATCAAAAGTATTCTCATGAGCCAGCCAGTCGTTCAGAACAAGAAGTTTCTGAGCCTTTGTCTGAGCACCAGATGCATCAACTGCTGCAAGAGCATCTTTTCGTGCATTCAGGACATCTTTACCATAGTACTTAATACCTAACTTATCACCATATGTGAAAGTGAAGATCATACCTGTCAGATCATCATAACTATATTCACCATTTCTTACCTGATCAACTGTCGCACCGTCCAATGCAAGCATCTCACCCAGGATACCCAGACCATCCTTATCATCATTGAAGTCAAGGAAGAAAGGATTCTGAACACCCAGTATATTGGCATTGGCAGACCACTGATTCAGATAATTCTGATACATACCTACAACAGTATTGATCTGTTCTTCTGACAATCCCTTCTTTTCTGTAGTTCCTGTCTCTTCATCGGCGTATTCTGCAATAGCACTGACATTGGAAGCTTCATCCTCCATGCCCTCTTCGCCGCCTACAATCTCAATATTCTCCAGTGCTTCGCGCAGACTCTGAATAGCTGGATCAGATTCATCAATCTCTACATCCTTTGTCAGCTGTTCAGCCACAGCTGCATTCGCACCCTGGAAGTTAATTGTCGGGATAGAAATTGTATAACCACCATCCACCTTAACTTCATTTTCTCCTTCTTCAGCTGCCTGAGCATCTGCATCAGCACCTTCATCCGCTGTATCCTGCTTGTCCGCCTCTTCAGGAGTCGCATCGTCAGCTGCTGTGGAATCATCAGTTGCATCATCCGCTACAGCAGCATCTTCTGTTGGTTCCTGAGCAACTACGGCACCATTGTTCTCTTCTTCTGCCACATTATCTGTCGGTTCTGCATAAACAGGAGCCGGAACAGATGTTGCAAGCATAGCAGCTGAAAGAACGATACCTAAAAGTTGTGTTTTTTTCTTTTTCATAGTTCTCCTTTATTTCCTTTCTTAAACAATTCCCATATACTCTCCTCTGAGCGTCCTATCTATTTCTCGCTCGTCATCACCCCTTTTTCTTCTTTGGACCTACCCTCCTTCCTTGACTCAAACGTGCCTGTAATAATTATAAGTAAATGCTTCAATAAAAATAAATAGTAAGTCCATATTAAGAGCAGTATACCACCTAAAATCCAAAGCGTCAATTAGCCTTCCATAATTTTACAAATTTTACAATCTGTAAGATAACTCCCTTCAAAATACCAAAAGCAGATATTATGCCACATTTTCATTCATCTTTCACTTCTTTGTGTCATAATACCTGCTTTTATTTATTTCTGTTTGAGCGTCTCACCAGGTTCTTTACACAAAGATAATATGTACTGTCCATATGGTGTCTTACGTAAACGGCTTCCTAACTTCTTCAATTGTTCTTTATCGATAAATCCTTTTTTATATGCAATCTCCTCTATGCAGGATACCTGCAATCCCTGGCGGTTCTGGAATGTCGCCACGAAATTAGCTGCATCCATAAGTCCATCCGGAGTTCCCGTATCCAGCCATGCAAAGCCACGCCCCAAAAGTTCCACTTTCAGTTTTCCCTCTTGAAGATATCTGTTGTTGATACTTGTAATCTCAAGTTCTCCACGTTCGGACGGCTCGACTTCCTTTGCATACTGTACAACAGAATTATCATAGAAATATAATCCCGGTACTGCATAATTAGACTTTGGTACTTTCGGTTTTTCTTCTATAGAAAGTACATTATTGTGTTCGTCAAACTCTACCACTCCATAGGCTTTTGGATTCTTTACATAATATCCAAAGATTGTGGCTCCCTCGCGTTCATTCACCCTCTGCAAAACAGGGGAGAAGCTTTGTCCATAGAAAATATTATCTCCCAGAACCAATGCCACGTCATCATCACCGATAAAATCCTCTCCAATGATAAATGCCTCTGCAAGTCCTCTTGGTTTTTTCTGAACTTTATATTCAAATCTCATCCCAAGCTGTGATCCATCACCAAGCAGTTCTTTGAACACACTGACATCTCTTTCTGTAGTAATGATCAAAACATCTCTGATTCCCGCAAGCATAAGCACGGAAAGTGGGTAATAAATCATTGGCTTATCATAAACCGGCAAAATCTGTTTTGAAACTGCCTGTGTAATCGGATACAATCTTGTTCCTGATCCTCCGGCAAGAATAATTCCTTTTCTCTTCTTCATATGATCTGCTCCATTCATCTACTATTTACAGATGATACATCTCTTTATAATAGTTCTGATATTCTCCGCTTGTAATATTCTCCATCCAGTCCAGATTCTTGAGATACCATTTTATCGTTTTACGAATTCCTGTCTCAAAGTCTGTCTCCGGTTCCCAACCAACTTCTTTACGGATTTTGTCCGGTGCGATCGCATATCTTCTGTCATGCCCTTTTCTGTCTTCGACATACTCGATCAGATTTTCATTAATATGTTCTCTGCGTGGGTCAGTTTCCGGAAGTACATCATAGAGCAGTTTTAAGATTGTCTTCACAATCTCGATATTTCTGCGCTCATTGTGTCCGCCAATATTATAAGTCTCACCCAGTCTGCCCTTTTCCTGTACCATATCGATTCCCTTAGCATGATCTTCTACATACAACCAGTCTCTGATATTGAGTCCATCTCCATAAACCGGAATTTTCTTTCCGTTCAAAGCATTATTGATGATCAGTGGAATCAGTTTCTCCGGAAACTGATATGGTCCATAGTTGTTACTGCAGTTTGTAATATTCGCCGGAAACTGATAAGTATCGATATAAGCTTTCACCAGCATGTCTGAAGATGCTTTACTTGCTGAATATGGGCTGTGTGGTGAATACGGTGTTGTCTCATAAAAGAATGTTCCATCCTCTTCCAAAGATCCATACACCTCATCTGTTGATACATGGAGGAACTTTTTCCCTTCTTTATAGGTTCCGTCTTCCTGTTCCCATGCATTTCTTGCGGCATTCAAAAGAACTGTCGTTCCAATTACATTCGTCTGCACAAAAATCTCCGGATTCTTGATACTTCTGTCTACGTGGCTCTCTGCCGCAAAATGTACAACTCTGTCAATATCGTACTCCTGGAAAATCTTATTTACAGCTTCTGCATTACAGATGTCTTCTTTAATAAAGACATAGTTTTCATTATTTTCAAATTCTTTCAGATTTTCCGGATTTCCTGCATAAGTAAGTTTATCCAGATTAACAATTTTAATATCCTTATACTTTTTAAACATATAATGAATATAATTGCTTCCGATAAATCCGGCTCCACCGGTTACTAAATATGTTTTCATTCCCTGTTTCCCTCGTATTTTTACTATTTTTATCTGATCTTTTTCTAATTTTATTTTAACATACCGTTTTTTAATTTAAAATAATTAATTGGAATTTATTGTTTTTTCTCTTCAACCGTTTTTCCATCACTGTTTGCATATCCTTTGATAATCCCTATCGTCAACACAATAAATACCGCTCCGAGGATCATGACTACTGCTGTGTAAAAAACTGATATTCCAATCATTCCATGCTTTTCTGCGATTGTTTTTCCACCAAAAACAAACAATAAAAAAGCTAACAGATATCCTATATTCAGCAGTTTTTGTTTTCTTGCGACAGTAATGATCATCTGAAGAAAATTAACAATTGCAAGTGCGCCTCCTCCAATTAACAAAATCACAAGTGCTTTCTTATAATCTGTCAGATCCACACCGTAAATTAATGACAAGACAGGAATTCCAAGTAAGTATCCCCCTATGATCGCAGCTACAGAAAGCAACAGGATCAAAGCGATCTGTCGTAAGATCAGCTTATTAAACTGACTGATCTTTTTCTCATGCCATAAAAAAGCCATTTTGCTGATTACCGGCTGATAGACAAACTGACTCAAAAGACTTATAACAAAGACCGGCATGAAAATGTAGGTGAAACATGCCTGCGCTTCACTTGACATCACCTTATCAATCGCATATTTCGGTGCATTTCCAATGTAAATCACCAAATAAGATGCTATAAAAAGCGGAAAACATTCTACAAATATATTTTTAACATTTTTAATTTCAAATGTTTTCTTTTTTATTTCAAAGCCTCTTATTGCCGTATAATTCAATATCACGAACTGAATAAATGATACAAGCAAGGCCACTGCAGATGTCAGGATAAGGTTTTTGCTGAAATAATAACATACTAAGTATACAAAAATATAAGTACACATTCTGATAGACAGGATCTTTCCGGCCACATCCAGGCGAAGATATTGCTGGAACATTCCATGAATCACATCTTCTATCGCATCGATCACTTTTGCCAGACAGATTAGAATTATAACTATAGATTTCGAAGAGTTATACAATCCTGATGCAAGATTCACTCCGACATAAACAAAAGATGCAGCGATCATAATTATACTCGTTATGATTCTCGCAACTGTATATTCTTTAAAACTATATTTTTCTTCGACATCTGACACTTGAAACTGGCGTATTCCATATTTTCCTATCGCCATCATAAGATTTCCTATCGCAAATGCAATTGTAAATACGCCCGCATCGATCACCGGATCAATGCGGGATATAAGCATCAATATAAATACTGTCTGGAATGCATTCAGCATTGCTGCACATGTATTCCATAAGTACGCCGACTTCATTTTGTCCTTACTGCCAAATAGAATCTTTTTTATCATAATCCTGCTCTTCCATATACATAGTGTGCTGTACCGCCCGCTACTTTATTTCCATTACCGTCTGTATAATATGGGAATATCCAGTAAAAATTATACTCATCTCTTAATGCATTTTTATCTGTAAATGTTGTTCCTGTTGTTGTCATGCCAATATATCCATAACTTCCTTCTCCTCGAATTCCATAGACAAGATAACCTTCCGCACCTTCTGATTTTGTCCAGGTCAACTTTACCCCTCCGCTGACAGAATATGCTTTCAGGTCTGTTACTGCTTCACATTTCTGAGCTTTTCCATAAACATATTTTTCCGGCGCACTTCCGGCAATCATATTTCCTTCTGAATCTTTACGATAAGCAAATACCCAATAGAAATTATAATCACTCGTCAATGCTTTTGTATCCGAGAAGGAAGTCTTACGCGTCATCCCAATATAACCATACTTCCCGCTACCACGGATTCCATAAACTAAATATCCATCTGCCCTCTTTACTTCTGACCAGGACAGATTCACCGCACCTATCTTGGAAGAAGCTTTTAAATTCTGAACTGCTTCCGGTTTTTTATTTGTAGTTTCTGCACCGAAATCCATGTTCAGATCTACTTTTCCATCAATTCCATCAACCGTACCAGAATCTGTACATTGCCACATTGAATACTCTCCCTGGTAAGTACAGGTAGAATTGTACTGTGCAACCCAATGGTCAACTGTATCAAAATAAGAATCTGTCAGATAATTTGTAAACCAGTCTTTATTCGCATAAACTGCCACATCATATCCTGCATCTTCTATGATACTACAGAATGTCTGTGCAACTTCTGCGATCTCTTTTGTTCTCAGTTTTTCCCTCACACTATTTTCTTCCAGATCATAGTAAATCGGATAAGAAAGATCATAGCCTTTGATCAGACGAAGTACATGATTGGCTTCGCTTTTTGCTGCTGTCACACTGTCTGCATAAGAATAAATATAAGTACCAAAAGGAATTCCTTCTTTTGTACATGCATCTGCATTTGTCTTCCAATATGGATCATCCTGACTTGTCTCATCATCTCCATATCCACAACGTATAATTGCATAATCTACATCTGTTGCCTTTACTTTTGCCCAGTCAATGTCTCCATTCCACTTACTCACATCAATTCCTTTGGCAACAGCTCCTGTGATTTCTTCTCCCTGGTCATTATAGAATTTCCCGTCTTCTTCATACCACGCATCCGAAGAACTTCGCAGATATTCTGCTGTATCAGACAAAATTGGGGTTCCATCTTTGTATCTCCAGCTGTTGCTTCTGTCTTCTCGTTGTGCCTGCTGTGGCTCTATTAAATCTTCTTGTACTGATGTACTTCCTGTTTCTTCTGCAAATACAGTAACAGAAGGTAATGTTTCCAAAACCAGAACTGTAGCAACCGCTATTGCAAGTACACGTTTAACTCCCTTATTCTTCATACTTTCTTCAACCTTTCCACGTCTACTCCGATGTTGTCATGCTGCCTGACTGCTTCATTCTCCTACAATATACCAGTTATAATCATAATCTTCGGATTTTGTCATATCTCCCGGAGCAAGTACAATATAGTAATCATTTGCATATTCCAAGCGATAATCATTCCTGTGCAGGAATTTCATAAACCAGTCTTTTTTTCCATTGTACTGATTATATAATTCACTTTCAATCAAAACATCGTAATTATATTCCTCAAACCCATAATAATTGTTTGTTCTGCAGAATATAACAACCGGTTTCTCCTCCCAGTTCTCTTTTGCAAGTTTCAGGTCTTCTTTCAGTTTCTCTTCCGTATAATTCGGATTGGTAACCCATGGCTGTACATAAGATTCCATTTCATTCAATGAATACATTAAAATAGCTCCGCCAAATACCATTAATGGACGTTCTTTCTCCTCATCTAAACGATTTATGCAATCCAGAACACCATTGACAGCATCTGCTTCTCTCTCTGTTGTCTTCATATATTTTAATTTATCACTGTTAACAGAATACCGAAGTGAACTTCTATCCACACTGTCAAAATTCATTGTGCAATAAAGCATGTCTGCAAATTTCACTCCCATGCAGACAAGAATAATCCCTGTACAGGCTAAAACTGCACCATGTCGGATTTTCAATCCATATTTTTCTGTCATTGCATTAACTGCTTCAAGTGCGGCTTTACTGAAAACAAACCTGCAAACAGCGGATACTGCAAATGGAGCAATAATCCAAAATGCAAGAATCACGTGTTTTGTTCCTGTATTAGAACCTGCAATTGTCAGAAGTGGAAGCATAATGGCACAGATTCCAAGAATAATCAGATCTGGATTTCCATTCTTACTATACATGTTAAAAAATACATAGCAAAAAGTTACTACATACAATATACCTATAAAAAAGGACGGACCTGTTGTCATCTGCGGCCAGTTTGGTACTGTATTTACATCATATGCATAAACCAACATATAAACAGCAATTCCAATCACTACTGCGCTGAATGCAATATTCAGGATTATTTTCTTCGGATGAATTCCTTTTAATGAAAACAAAATATTCATTCCTAAGAGAAGAATCATAGAAGCAGCAAGATAAATAACGCCTGAAGCAATTGCATCAAGATTTCCAAATATAAAGGTAGACCAGAGATTTTCCATGCTGTAACCGCTTCCGGCCGTAGATGCAATACCAGATAATCGAAAAATATTATTGATAAAATATTCAACCTGACCTGTAATTGCCAGAAATGCCGCCAGAACTCCGAACGTTGCTGCTGCTCCTCCCGCAAAGACTCCCAGATGCTTCATAAAATATTTCACATCTTCATTGTTATATAAATAAGAGAAAACATAGATAAAGCATGTAACCAATGCTGTTATACTACCCATTCTGGAAAATACAACCAATGTCAGGAAAATTCCTGCGACAAAACTATATTTAAACTTCTTCTCAACTACAGCCTTAAATTCAAATCCAAGAATAAGAATCAGGAAAAATACATTGAACTGGTGATAATTGAAAATATTCAAATATGTATCTGATGCCATAATTGCAATAAGAATTCCGAATAATGTCTGTAAATCACCCAAATATTTATGAAATACCTTATAGACAGTGAATGCCATAACCATTTCCACAATTACTTCCAGAAGATTTAATCCCCAGATTCCTAATCCACCAAATATCTGAAGCCATCCCCATGCAAGTACATTTGTCAGATAGCAGGTAAAACCAACTTTATCCGGATTGCTATATATATTTTCATAGTTAAACATATGAATCCCAGTATCACCTAGGTCAATGCCAAAGAAGCTGCAAAGAAATGGATAGAGAAAAATTCCTGCGATCAACACAATCTTCGCAATTTTTTCAATTTGTTCCTTCTTACTTAACAACTGCTCCTTTTTACTTAACAACTGTTCTTTATTCATCCTCTTTCATCCTTATACTCTATTAATCATTTAAGTATTTTTTTAAACACACAATATCATATGTATCCCATTTATATTTATCAAGATACTCAAACCAGATATCTTCCTGATTTTCAATATTTTCCAGTTTCTTTAAGAACTCTTCCGTATGTTGTTCTTTCGGAATAATTACGACTCCGGTATCATCGCATACAGCAATACTTCCTTCATATTTATCTCTGTGTTCTTTTTCAATTACACTGTCTAACGGTTGTTCAATGTATTTATTAAAACAACCCACCGGACTGAATCCTTTACACCACATCGGATAATTCTGCTTAATGATATCATTTGCATCTCTCATATTGGCATTTGATATAATCGCAACTGCCTCTCGATACAGTACTGCAAACTTTGTTACAAGCTCTCCGATAATTGCACGGTCACCACAGTTAAAAGCTTCGATCATTACAACATCTCCGGCCTGCACTTCACGGATCTGTTCATGTATGCTCCAGTTTGATTCATCCAATGCGTAGATCCATTTTACATTTCCCACCGCAAAATGCCCTCTGTTCACCGCATGAGAATCTTTAAATACGCCTGTTTTCCCCAGACAGTCTGCCACTTCTGTTGTAGAAATTCGATTCATTCTGATTTTTCTTATGATTTCGTTCTTAATATCCATGTTTTCTCCTATGATTCGAAAGATACTTTCAATGTATTCTTTACTTCTTTTTCAATTTCTTCAATTCTCTCTTTTGATTCTGCACGTGCAATAAAAAATCCTACTCTGGAACGATCATCCTGTGCCTTCTCTATAATATCGCCTTCTTTAAATTCAAGCTGAAGCTGTAAAATTTCCGGAATCGCATTGATCTGATCGACACCTTCAATTTTGGTAATCTTCTTTCCTTCTGATTCGATATCCAGAAATTCCAGAACTGCTGCTCTTTCTTTCATTTTCTCCGCATCTGATATATGCAGTTCTTCCACAGATGGAGTCTTGCCAAGTGCTGCATTGATCAGCAGCTGATAGTTGTCTACCCCTGACATAAATGGAACAATATCAGAAGCAATTCTGCTTCCACCTCCACGTGCCGCCATCTCAATCAGATAATAATCTCCATCTTCGAACTTGTATTCGGAATGTGTGATCGCATATTTAATTCCTGTTCCGCTGATCAGCTCGTCATTTGTTTTTCTGAGCAGGTCATAATCAAAGGTCTCATTGTAGTTCGTAAAAAACAACTTTGAGGCTATATTTCTGTTATAAGAATAATGTTCTTTCTGAGAGATTGCCAGTGTATGGTGTGTTCCATCAATCACAATACCATCCACAGTAAATTCTGTGCCTTCAATATATCTTTCCACAAGCACATAATCGCCACTATTTGTAAATGCTTCCGTCTCTGCGAATCGATCCCTCAATTCCTGTTCGGATTCTATCGTAAATATTCCACGGCTGGACTGGGAATCCAAAGGCTTAATAATCACCTTTTTTCCCAATTCTCTGTAGAACTCGATTGCTTCTTCTACATTTGTACATAATCTGTACTCCGGATACTTAAATTTATTTTCCCGGCAATACTCTCTCATTTTAAATTTGTTTGTAAAAAGTTCTGCCATTTCATGACCAATTCCAGGACATCCCATCTGTTCTGCAACATAAGCTACTGTTGGAACAGCAATATCACTCTGATCTGTCAACACTGCATCAATCTTATATTTCTTTGCAAGTGCCAGATTCTTCTCTTTGTCTCTTACATCCATTACACCTGTAAAATCCGCGTACTCAAATCCAATAGAATCTTCATAAAGATTTGAATTCACTACTTCATATCCCAAACTTTTTACTTTCTTAATCAGTGGAACCTGCCATGTTCCCCCTGCAATTACCATTACTCTTTTCATCATTCGCTCCGACCTTCCTTTAAATCTACAACCTTTTTTACAACAGGTCTTCTCCGTCTTTTACAATACTCTCTATTACATACTGTGGCTGATTATTGATACACATATAAATTCTTCCTGTATACTCTCCGATAATTCCAAGCACTCCCAGGATCAGACCTCCT
>OLGY01000849.1_pt1 | contig 18328 bp, 29 predicted proteins | sample 1605951 | NCBI WGS metagenome assembly OLGY01 (sample SAMN03283280) | human gut metagenome | biome: human-associated habitat; material: feces | host: Homo sapiens | place: Peru | collected 2012
CCCCGGTCATCGTTGGGCAGGAACTTGGACTGAAGGGCAATACAGAAAGATTCATGGTCAATCCAGCGATTAAAATCAAATCCCGGCACATTTGCTGTGACTTCCGCAATGTATTCCCGTTCCCGGTTCGCATTCAAAACGGAATACATTCTGACTTTCGTAGGGCTTACAACGTGGATAAACATGGAATCCCCCCAATTTGGCCCCATGTTGTCCACGTTGGACTTGATATAGTCCACCAGGCTTTCCAGGGTGGAAAGCTGGATAGGCTCCGCAAGGGGCGTATAATCCACCCGGTGCAGCGGCTTATCTGAATAGGTTTCGTTGCCGATTTCCTGGACAACGGGGGCAGACAGGCCCACAATGTACTGCAATGCTTCTTTAATCATGATTTATTCCCCTTTCTTATCTCGCAATAGCTTTCCGCATATCGATGACAGCGCCTTTCGGCTCTTCGATGATTTCCCCGGTATCAGGGTCAACGGGAATATCTGCCACGTCATCAACGGACAGCTGCCCCTTGACCTGGGCGTGTCTGCCGTACTCTTCGGCGTACAGTTCCCCGGTCTTCAGGTTCTTGCCGATAGCAAAGGCCGTCTGCATGGGGGCTTGTGCCGCCAGCTTTTCAGAAACCTTGATTGCGCAGGATACATCATCCCTGGCTTCGTTCTGGGTGAACTTCAATTCAATGCTGATTTTCCGGCAATCCTTGAACGGGGTGTTCGGGTCAGAAAGATTCTCCACAACCCGCAGGAACGATTTTTCAAACTGTTCCTGAAGCGCACCGCCTACCATTTCCTGCAAAGAGATTTTTTCCATTGTTTATCCTTCCTTTCTGAATGTGTACTGTCAATATTTTGCAGAAAAGATTGATTTTTCCGGCTTAGAACGGCAATTGTTCGTCCGCTCCATCCAGTTCTGCGAAGTTCGCCGCAGGGGCGGGAGTCTGATACGCCGGTGTGCTGTATCCGTTGTCATCCCCAGAGCTGGCCTGAGTGCCGTTTTTCTTGCTGCCGCAGAAATAGATGCTGTTTACGAGAATCTCCGCCGTGCGGCGCTTCTGGCCGTTCTTGTCGGTATACTGCCTGATTTGCAGCCGTCCGGTAACCATTGCCATGCTGCCCTTGGTGAAGTACTTGGAGACGAATTCTCCCGTGCTGCGCCAGGCGACACAATCGATGAAGTCAGTTTCCCGCTCTCCGCCATCCTTGGAGCCGAAGTCACGGTCAACAGCCAAAGAGAAGCTGGTGACGGCGATTCCGCTGCCGGTACGGCGCAGCTCAGGGTCACGGACGATTCTGCCTGCGATAACAACACAATTAAGCATTTCCTGCTGCCTCCTGGGGGATGACTTCGCCGGTTTCGGCATCCACATCAATGTATTCTGTCATGTCAGGGATTTCAGCCATGTCTGCGGCAATTTCGGACTTGATTGTGCTGTCCTGGGCAATTCCTCTGACAAAATCGGATTTCAGGGGGGCGTATTTCAGCACCTTTTTCAGAACGGTTTTCTTTGCCATTTCATCGAAATTTGTCTGCCACGGTCCGTTTCCGAAAGATTTAGAGAACTTCCGAGCGTGTTCGTTCACTTCCTCAATGCTCATCACCTGGAAGCCGTAGCCATCGTCCTTGGTCTTGAACATGGCATAGTAGGCAACGGGCTTGCCACGATTGCTCTTTGCCGGGATATGCCGCAGCTTCGGGTCAAGCCCAAGCTCATACTGGAACTCATCGTTTTCGTATACGGTGTGCGCCTGAATGATGGAAACCTCGCCGGAACGGTAGGCCAGGTCGATAAGCCCCTTATAGCCAAGCTGGAACTGGCACTCCATCTGGCCGTGATTGCGGAAGGGAATCAGGTAGGCTTGCCCCAGGGGGGTATTGGGTTCCAAGCCCAACTGTGCGGCGGTCATCATGGCTCCCAAGAAGGACTGCGGCGTGCATTCTTTCAGTTTGGGGTTGGAGCTTAGGGCGGACAGGGTAATGCGGCTGAACCGCTCCGGGGTCATCACACTGGGCAGAGCTGCTGCGATAGCTGGCTTCATCACTCCGATGTAGTCCTGAATGCTGCTGGGCTTCTTTGCCTTGCTGACCGCCTGAGAGGTTGCGGCAGCTGCGTTCTGAATCATGTTATTTGCCATTATTCTTCATTCTCCTTTTTGAACCGGAAAGTTCTGCTCTCCGATGTTTTCAAATATTCTTCCGGGATTTCACCGTGGTCTTTCTCCCATTTCTTGCGGTCAAAGGTTTGCCGTCTCTGACTTTTCCAACTGACGGAATAGGTGCTGTAAAATCCCTTTTCAGCGTTTCCCAACGCCTCCATAACCCTTGCTTGTGCCGCCTTTTTCTTTTCTTCCAGTTCCTTGATTTGACGGGCGCATTCATCAAGAATCGCAAGGTCTGCGGCGCACCCGGTAAGGTCTACGGCATCTGCATCCGGGTCACTAACATGGAATGTGGCGTTCAGGGCATCCACCGTGGAATCCATGCCGTCAATCTCCGGGGGAAGGTCGTTCTGCACCCGGTACCAGAAGTTTTCCTCGGCCATTCGCAGGGCTTCAATCTCCGCTTCGTCCCGGTCAATGGTGAACACCTTGAACTCGATTCCAAGAACCAGGACAGCCAAGTACCACCGCTTTAAACCGGAAACCATCATATAGTGAACGCATTGGCAGTAATAGTTCGCCGGGAACTCACCGTTTTTGAACTTTTTCAAATTCAGGGCGTTGGTGGTTTTGATTTCAAGGCCGGCTTTTTCACCAATAATCAGGCGGTCATAATTGGCGTGGGCGTAGGGCATATCGTCCCGGAATATGGTGAAGTTCTCTCTCCGCACCTTTTTTCCGGTAGCTTCGGTGAACCGCTTTGCTACGTATTCCTCCAAGTCCGTGCCCAGCCGCACCGCTTCTTTTTGTGAAATGTCCTCTGGGATGACCTTCCCGGTTTTCTCCGCCCACAGGGCGTAGGTGGACTTGTGGGGGTTCAGACCCAGGATGGCGGCGGCATCGGAGCCGCCGATGGTGGTCGACCGCAGCTTCTCCCAATCCTCTTTGCTCATGTTGGCGGTGGGGATTTTGCGAATCATTCCTCCACCTCAGCCGCCTCGTTAATTTCGGTCATTGCGTCAACACAATCCAGGCAGTAGAACTCATCATGCTCTGGGATGTACAGCAATTTGCTGTCCGCAATTGTCTTGCCGCAGCGTTCGCATTTTGGCAGCGCCGCTGCTCTCCTGTCTGCCTCATAGGCCAGCCGTTCCGCCAAGCGGTACGGCTCCATTCTGTCAAAAACGTCCATTGCTTTTTCCTTTCCGCCATGTTATTTTTTTAAGCGATTGCTGCCGCCGTGAACACCGTCAGGCTCAATGCCAGCAAAAACAGCCAGTTGTCGCTGAACACCCTGGCCAGCAGAAACGCCACCGCCGCAGCGCTGAACGCCCTCCCAGCCGGAATCACCCGGCTCACATATTCCCGCTTTTCCAGCGGAGTTAGCCGCTCCTCCACCACCAACGGCTGACGGTGCTGAACCATGCGGATGGCTTCATCCGAATCCCGGTCAAACCGCCGTTCCTCCTGCCGCTTCGCCAGCCGCGCTTTCAGGGCATCAATTTCAGCAGGTGTTGCATTCATGGCTGCTCCTCTTTTTTGGTGAAAAGCCGCTCCATTGCAACCCTTGCTCCTTCTGCATGGGTGTATTTGTCTCTTGGGCTGCACCGGGCTGTCGCGGTTTTCACAACGGTTCCGCCCCGAATCATCCTTGCCGTGGTTTCGTTTCCGTCAAACCTGATGACCACTCTCAGGCCGTTTTCTTTTTTCGGCTTGGCAAGCCCGGCAATCATGTCATCATCCCAATACCAACCTTCGCAACAATTTTCTTCTCTGTCTTCTACCATCAGGTATCCAAATGGGAGCAACCTTCTAATGGTCATGGTTTTTCCAAACCATTTATCCATGCCTCCGCCATCATTCATGTTGAAGGTTCGGTGGTTCACAATCCGCACCTTGTCTCCCACTTTGTATTTTGCCATAAATAGCTCCTTTCACACGTCCTTCGGCATTCTGCCGTAAGTTTCAAAGAAAATCCGCTTGTAAGTTTCCGGCTGTTCCTTCATGAAGGCTCTCGCCATTTTGCCTAGCTCCCGGATTGCGTTTGACCGAAGCAGCTCTTCGCGTACTTTCTGCAAATCCGTTCCGCTCGGCCCAGAAACTCGTCTGTTTTGGGGAACTGAGACCGAAGTGCCAGTGCATCGCACACCGTGGGCGGCTTGATGAAGAACCCCTCCCGCGCAAGCTGCTGGATCAGCCAGTTGTTCCGTAGGTTCTCCTGAACCAATGTCCGCCGGATGAACTCGGCTGCTTTCCTCCGCTCCCCGTAGGTCTGCGGTATCTTTAGTTCCACTCGTTGTAACCTCCTCCTTTATTTTTTGATAAATCGCGCCGGACTTACACCCAGATAGTCCGCTACCGCAATAACGGTATCAAGGGTAGGATTCCTACCGGCTTTCCACGCCGTTACATTGCTCTTGCTCATTCCGATGGCAAGGCACACGGCGGATGGGCTTGTTTTTTTCTTCTCGCAGATTTCCTTTAGGGTTTCATAAAACAATTCGCAACCTCCTTTGCACGGCCATTTTTGGGATATTGACTGCGGCGGAAAAGTTCGCTATAATGTCCTCGCCCAATGCGGCAAATAAAGAGTGAAGGGGGCACTTATGTCCAACAAACTTTTGTTACCGCCAGTACCGAACCACATAGGTGGCGTGATGCGTTAGGGCGAAGGGCAGAACCGAAACTGCCAAAGTGAAACGGTGCGTCAAGGACGCAGGTTTGGTCTGCTGTTGGAAGTAAAAAGGGATTCGATTGGTTTCTCGCCGTTTAGGAATACGGACTTCCAACGCAGCGCATTTCGGCAAATAAATTTGGGGGGAAATTCACTCGTGACCAAACCACGGGTGAATTTTTCTTTTCCGCCGCAGCAATTTTTTTGAAAACCCATTCACAAATATGTTGCAAAAGCGTGTGGCGTATGCTATATTAGTCTCGTCACAGATAACTAGCATTCGCCACTCGCCGGAGCTGGAACTTTTGAGAAATCAGGGTTCCTGCCCCGTGGCTTCTTGCACCATTTTTTACGGAATCGGTGTTCATGGAAGTATTATAATCTTAATAATCTCATAAGTCAATACCAAAATCTCATAAATCTTAAAAATAGCAGTATGCACAAATATAGGGGGTTGAATCCGTTGTTCTGGAATAAATATGTAGCGCTTTGCAATAAAGTGAAAAAATCTCCTAATGCCGTAGCAAGGGAAGTCGGCATTTCAAGCGGAGCTGTTTCCGGCTGGAAAACAGGCAACATTCCGCAAGCCGCCAAACTGAAAAAGATTGCTGACTATTTCGGCGTACCCGTCTCCTACTTCTCCGAGGAAGACCAGGAAACGGAAAAATCCCCGGCTCCCGACAAGGAAACCGAGGATTTCGCTAGATACTTTGCTATGCTCACTCCTGAGCATCAGCAGCAGATTCGTTCTGCAATGGCTGAGTTGATAAAAGAGCAGCTTCAAGGGTAAGTATCTTCATTTTATTCTCTTCGTTTAGCTGTTCCCACATTTCCAAAACCTCTTCCAACATTGTCGCCGCTCCTTTGCATTGTTTTATTATCGAATGTTTGTTCGATTTATAACTTATGTATAGCACTTAATATGTCCAATAAAACGGGCAGATTAAAAATTGCCCGGCCCCCAGTGCCACCGAAAGGCCGGGCTTGCCGCCGCCGGTGGAGCTGTGTGTCCCATTCCTTTGGCTTGCTCACATCGTAATTGTGCAGGGCAAAAACATAAAGGTTCATATGGGTAATCAGATAGCTTTCCTGGAAATTTAGAATATTTTATTAGTAATAGAAGTGATTTACATGGAAAACAAGAAAATAATACAACAAATATCGACAATTTGTGATAATCTGCCCACAAAGATGAAATGGGCAAAGGAGGAGCAGCACAAAACAAATCAGCAGGTTATTGACAGCACCGGATTGAGCGAATCCATGGTTAAAAAATTTTTCTCAGGGCATTTGACAGGCCCCAGCATCTACGATGTCACCGCTATCGCAATCGACCTAGGGCTTTCCCTGGATGAGCTGATGGAGATTTCAACTCCGGCAAAAGACCAATCAGCCGAAATTGAGCAGCTGAAAACGCAGGTAGCCCATAAAGAGGAGCTGCTTGCGGAAAAGGATAGGGCGATTTCACGGTTGGAGGAACGCAGCCACATGATTGAAAAAGAGCTTTATGCCGTCCGCAGCTCTTGGAGGAGAATAACCTATGGAGCCGCAGGGCTTGCGGTTCTGTTCGGCATCTTCCTTATGGTATATGTCTTTCTGGATATGCAAAACCCGAACCTCGGGCTTTTTAGAGGAAGCAACAGCAGCCCCGTTGTTTATGCTGCTGCGTTCGCCATCGCCGGTGTCTGTCTGCTCATCTGCCGAAAAATGGTAAAAAGAAGAATGGAGCAAAAGAAAAATGCAAACGATACCCATTGATTTATCCGCGCTCACCGCCCAGGAGCGGCAACAGTTTGCCGAAAATCCGTCTGTGCTGTCATCTGACTGTGATGCCGTCTGCTGCCTGTATTTACGCTACAGCTCAGAGCGACAAACGGAGCAGTCCATTGAAGGGCAGCTCCGAGAGCTGATCGCCCATTGCAAGCAGCACCGCTACCGGATAGCCGCTATTTATGTTGACCGGGCTATATCCGCTCATGCCAGCATGGAGAAGCGGCCATCCTTCCAGCAGATGCTTTCTGACAGCGTCAGAGCACCATGGAAAACGGTTCTTGTTTACAAGCTGGATCGGTTTGCCCGGAACAGGGAAGATGCCGCAATCGCCCGTATGCGGCTCAGAAAAGCCGGGTGCAATGTGGAATCCGCAAAGGAAGGTATCTCCAAAAACCCAGAGGGCGTGATACTGGAAGCCCTGCTGGAAGGAATGGCGGAGTATTATTCCCTGGAGCTGTCCCAGAAAATCACCAGGGGAATGCGGGAATCCGCCATCAAAGGCAACTCTCTGGGCGGTCAAATCCCGCTGGGCTATAGGATTGAAAATAAAAAGTTCGTCATCGACCCGCTCACCGCCCCGCTGGTGGTGGAAGCATTCAGCCGATACGGGGACGGCGAAACCGCCGCTTCCATTTGCGCAGATTTTAACGCTCGTGGCTACCGGACAGCCAGCGGCGCAAAATTTAACAGAAGCAGCTTCAAAAACATCTTTCGGAACGAGAAGTATATTGGAGTTTACAAATACAAGGAAATGCGGCAAGAAGGGATTATCCCCCGCCTCATCACCGATGATGCCTGGATTGCCGTTCAAAGCCGCCTGAAAGCCAACGAGGCCGCCCCAGCCAGGGGAAAAGCCAAAACGGCGTATCTTCTGGCAGGTAAAATATTCTGCGGTCACTGCGGCGCGCCGATGGTCGGAGAGTGCGGCAGAGGCAAGGGCGGCAAGATATACAATTACTATTCCTGTGCCACCAGAAAGAAAAGTCGTTCCTGCGAAAAAAAGCCAGTCCCGAAGGACTGGATTGAGGATGTTGTAGCCCAGGACGCGCTGGATGTCCTGACGGATGACGTGATTGAGTTTGTCGCTTCGGTTGCTGCCCAGCAGTCGGAGGAAGAAATCAAAAAGAACACGCAGATTCCGGTCATCCGTCAGAAAATTGCAGAAATTGACAGCGGCATCCGTAACCTGACAAAAGCCATCGAAACAGCAGCCGTTGCCCCGGATGCAATTATAATGCGGATTGCCGAACTGGAAGCGCAAAAAAAAGCGCTGTCCGAACAGCTCGTCAATGAAGAACGCGGCGTTATCCCGCTGGAAAAAGAAACGGTCGTTACCTACCTTCGCGCTGTGCGCGAAAAAGCAATCCCATTGGAAACGCAAAAGCCGATGTTAATAGATATGCTGGTTAATTCTGTCACTGTTTACGATAACGACCCCGGCTTTTTGACACTTGTCACCGCTTACCGCCTGTCCCAAATCCCTGCAAAAACATTCCGCATCCCCGTTTCCCCTGCACATGGGTGTTCGGATATGGGGCTGAATGCTCTGCCATTGGGCGTAAATCCGAACACAATAGTTGTTGTGGGTATGGTTTTCGTCCAGACCAAGAAGCACGCCCTGCCTTAATTGGCCGGGCGTGTTTCTTACTTCTTGTACATTGCCTGTAGCACTCCGACTTCCTCCGCCCGCTCAATATCACGCTTGTGCAGGTACTCATAGACAGCCATCATGGCCGCAGGCGGTTCACCCTTCTGCTTGCGGTATTCCTCAATGTGAGAAACAACGGCCTTGTGCAGGGCATTCATGTGGTTCATTTCCTCGCCGCTCAGTTTGCAGAACAGGTCTGCGAGCTCTGGGTCAGTAGACTTGTACTCAACGGCCAGCTTTGCATAGGTGTGGGCATCGTCCAGCTCGTCCTCAATGTGCTCCATTAGGAGCTTCATTTCTTTCATATAGCCTTACGCTCCTTCCTTGATGTACGCATACAGCGTATCCAGCTCTTTCTTCCCTATTTTGAACGTGATTTTCAGCATCGGGATTTCCACAGGGATAGGGTCGCTGATGTACGGCTTGGCGGCGTTGTACAGAGCGTCTACATCGACTGCGTTGCGCCCTTTATCGTAAACGCCCAGAGCCTTAAACATGGGGTGCTCCGCATACTGGGCGATAATATTTGGGATGTTGGCCGTCAAGAGGCCACCGGCTCCGGCAATGAGGACTCTGTCCCAGCCGTTTAGGCTTGGGGCAATATCTCGGTCAATGAATTTCGCAATTCCAGACTGAACAGTATCCATAGAAACCATAAAAATTACCTCCTTAAAAATGTGGGGCGGCGGTTGCCGCCCCTTTGGCTGGGAATCAGTTGCCGTTGCAGCAGCCGCCGCCGCACTTGGGCAGAGGGTTGTACAGCGTCTGCGCAGTGGTTCCGGTGCCGGTAGTCACATCGGCTACCATCTTGGGATAGAAAGTAGCGTTTGCGTAGGTCACAATGGCGTTATCACCGCAGCAGCGCCGCTGCGCCTCGATCTGGATTTCCCTTGTCAGGTCGGACTTAACAGCCGCAATATCCTGACGGGCCAGGGTGAAACTGTCCTCCGTCCGCTGATTGTGCACAGCTTGGTCGCACAGAGTCTTGCGAATTTCCTTCAACTGAGCGTCAATGTAGGCGTACAGCTGAAGGTCTTTCTGGTCATTGTAGGTATTGGCTTTCAGCAGAGCAATTTCGGAATCCTTGGCGGCAAGCTGCTGCTGCTTTTCCAGGTCGTAACGGCTTACAGGTGTATTTTCACTACACCCGCCAGGACCAGGCATTGTGCCACGGTTACCCAGGGCCAGAGCACCGATACCGCCCATAGCGTTCAGAACGCCCAAGGCCAAACCAGCAATGCCAGTACCAAGACCGGCACCAGCGACACCTTTGGAGGCATATTCCTTTTCGACTTCAACCATATTAGAAGTCCTCCTTTAAAATATTAGGAGGTGGCCACCTTCTACCTAGAGAATAACAAAAATCCCGATGGTAGAATCATCATCTACTCATCGGGATTTCGTCAATAAATCGTCACGCAGAATCAGAATTTCAGATTTTCAGGGAGCTTGTCACTGTACTTTCTGCACGATTCGTATTCTATCCGCAACTTTTTAACCGTTCTTGTGATAGTGGCTTGGGACACACAAAACTCGTGGCACTGTTTTGTTTGGGTCCACCCGGCGGCCCGAGTGCGGATGATGTTTTCTTCAAGTGGCGTTAAAAGCGCCAGAGAACAAAACTCGTCCAAAATCACCCGATTCCACGGGATTTTATCCACTTATCACATCAGTCCTCCTTGGGATAAATGTAGGTTCTTGCCTGTTTGCTGTCAGAGATACCGGCGGTGGTGGGGTCGTTCACCACGCCCAGAATCACCAGTAGGCCGAACACGGCGTTGACAATGGCAACCAGCCGGTTGCCGATGTCGCCCAAGTTCAGCGTAAAGCCGAACAGGGCGGCTACAGTCTGCACCAGCAGCAGGGCAGCCGGGATAAAGGCCAGCCAGAATTCCTTATTCTTGATTCTTACCTTCCAGTTAATCATTTTGTTTTCCTCCTTAAAGCGTAATGCCCTCAATTTCAGCGCGGATTTTCAGGCAACGGATGTAATTCCCCATGTGCTTCTTCTGCTCCTTCAGAAGATCGAGCGAGCAGTTGGGGGTGAACGGCAACGTTCCTGCCTCGTACTTCACGGTCATTGCGTCCAGTTTGTCGTACCGGATTTTTACCTGCTGGTACTCGGCCTTAAAGCGCTCCTTATAGTCAGCGCTTGTCATGCCCTCGATAGTGTCTTTCAGTTCGTACATTTTGTTTTCCTCCTCAATTACGCAACGGTATTTTACGCACTTCCTCCATAACTCTTTTTGCAGAGCCATTTCCACCAGCAGCGGCGTATGGCTCATATAAGTAGTCGTTGAGGTTTTCATATTCGTCTTTGGTGATGTATCCACGCTCTACGTATTTCATTCCCAAAAACACGATACGGTCGTGGGCCATTCCCACTAACAGCCGAGTGTTCGCATCGTTCTTCTTCCGGCGGGCCTCCAAGAAGCCCCAGAAGCCCGCCGAACCCACGAACGCCAGCAGAATGGTGATAGCGGTTTTAATCCATTCGCTCAAATGGTTTTCCTCCTTTTTTCAGCCCAGTCCAAGCCGGGCGATAATATATCCCATCACGGCGGACAGACGGCCAGCGATTTCGGTTTCTTCCAATGTTTTCGCCCCCTATCCGTTACCGGTAAATTGACTAATATAGCCCCTATCCCATCGGGCAACGTGGCAGCCCCAGGAGTACAGCCCAACCTCGCCGTCTTCCAGGTGTTTCAGCGCAACGGCTTTAAGCTTAGGCGGGTCTTTGTAGTGGATGTCCACCGCGTCGGAAATCATGTGCAAGCTGGTGGCAGCGCCGTTGACCGCAGCGTTGTGGAAAGGGCAGCGATACCCAGACCCACCGGCATCGCCAATGGACAGCGGCTCGCCCAGGTCGTCCCGAATCTCCTGCGCCAAGTCCAAAATGCGCTTGGAAATGACGGAAACATTGCAGCACCCCACGCCCTGACAATGGATTTCTTTTGCCCTGAAATTCCGCGTGAGCTGCACATCCACCCCACGCGGAATATGGTAGCACCCATCATCCCGTAGGTATTGGGCGGCATCCACAGGGGCAGCACTGGTCTGGCTGTTAGGGGTCTCTGGGGGCGAATAGCACCGCCCACCGGCAACGGCATCCAGCAGCTTGGCTTGGGTGCCTGTCCCGGCAATGCCGTCCACTGTCAGCGCCTCCTGCTGCTGGAATGCCTTCACGGCGTTCCGCGTTTTTACCCCGTCCACCCCGTCAATGTCACCGGGACTATACCCCAGGTAGGTCAAAAGGCACTGGGTTTGCTTAATGTTCATTTAAAAGTTCCTCCTTTCTCCGCCCTGCTTCCGCGATTTCGTCCGCCATCACTTCCGCGTCCAGCTGGGCAAGGGCTTCCGCCTGTGCCTGGATGATTCTGTTTTGCAGGTCAATGATGCCGCAAAGCTCGCTCACCAGGTTCACTTTGGCCGCACCCCGCAGATTTTCAGGGCTTCGGGGGCGGTGATTCTGCCGTCATCGGCGGCTTGCCACACTTCGGCGGCGGTGATTTTACGCAGACGGTACGCAGTCAGATAAAAACGATACATTTTTACACCTCCAGCAGCGCTAGCAGCGCAGATTCCAGGTCATTCACTCGGTCTTCCAGGGACGGGACGGGGGCGGTGGGGTCATAGCCGACGGCGTATGTCCACCAATCACCAAAGCTTTCTTCAATGTCCGCCGCACTTTCGGCGCGGTCAGCGGGCAGCAGGAAGTCTGCCTGCTCCCCACACCAGCCGGAACCATCCTCGTTTTCAAAAGCTTCAAAGTTTGCAGACAAAACAATTCTTCTGCCCCCTTCGGGCAGCAGTTCCTCCGTCACCTTTTCCGGTGCGGTGGCACACATCACTTTTTCATGAAGCATAAATTCGTTCCTTTCTGTGCGCCCAGGCGATCGCCTCGGCGCAAATTATTTTAATTTCTTTCGCATTCAGATTCTCCCGCACCCGGCGGGATGCCGTGTGCTTAAAATCGCCCCAGTAGGATTGCACCCGCTGGGCACGTTTGAGTTTCACGGGGCGGCGGTGTTCCAGGTCTGTGCCCGCCCGCAGGTAGGCACGGCGGCATCGGATAAAAATCCGCTTGCGGATGGTGGTGTACGTCCGATGTACCCGGAACCCGCCCATGTCCAGGCTGGGGCATCCCCGATGGGCTGGCCGTGGCAGCTTCCGCCGTCGGTGTTCTTCTTCGGTTGTCAAAAAGGTTGTAGCTTTGCCCAGCTTCAGGCGGAGACCCAGCTCCTTTTCCATCCACTGGGCTAATTTGCGTGCGGCGCTTTTCACGTCCGCCTCCCGCCGCCCCAGCAATCCGAAGTCGTCCATGTGCGTCACCACCCGCACCACCAGCGGCGTTTTCTGCCCGCGCCGCTGCTTGCTCAGGTCAAGGACATACCGCACCGCGTAGGACATGGCAAGGTTGAAAAGCCAGGCATCCAGGTAGCCGCCAATTATCAGGTGGCCGCCGGGAGCAATGGCGGCAATGGCAGCCAGCAACGCCAGAATCCACCGGGCAGACGGAACGGCGGCGCGGATAATGTTGGTGCAGATGGAATATAGCAACGTCCCATAGGCGCTTTTTACGTCCGTTTTCCGGGCGTGTCGGATGCCCAGGCTTTTCCGTCGCAGCCAGCGTTCCACCCGGCGCTTCAGGCCGGTCTGCCCCCGCTTTGGGATGCTGGCACACTGGCCGTATTCCATCTTCGCTTTCAGCAGGGGTTCCAGCCCCAGCTTTACAAGATGCCCAGCAATTTGAAGCATGGGGCAAAGGTCAGCGATGGCCCGCATTTTCCCGGTCATCCCGTCCGGTCGCATTCGGACGGTCACTGGTTCAAAATCCATTGCCTCCGCATCACCGGCCATCAGGTCGATGATGCGCTGCTCCAGTTCCAGGGCAATGCCGTCCGCTGCTTCCAGCATCGGCCAGACGCAGCCGTTTTTCAAAGCATCTACAATTTCTTCATAGCGCACACCCCCATACTTATTCACCATGGTCATGATGTCCCGGCGCTTCCATTTTCCATCCAAAGCGTCAAGAACGGCACGGACGCACAGCTCGTGGGTCAGTTCGTTGTACCGCTGTTTCATTTTCCGCACCGTCCTTTTCGCGTAGTCTCTTTCTGTTGCTCGGAGGCTTTTCGGTTGCGGGCGGCCTTAAAGCAGGTCGCCCGTGTCTACTACTCGCCCCGATGCCCAGCCCAAAGCGGGCATCCTGCATAACGCAGCGCGGTATCACAAGATTTTAGGTTTCCCATGGATATGCAGACGCAATTCCCGATATATCGGGGTGTCGGCGCGGCAAAAATCGATACCGTCCGCGCCCGCAGAGAGCCGAGGAGAGCCATTCCAGTTCGCGTTCCCAGGGGAATTGTTGCCATTCTCGTAAGCCAGGCCAGCATTGGCACCATTGTTCAGGTTGCCAAAGCGCCAGGGGCAGCGTACTCCCGCAGAGTTCGTGCCATTGAAGACGGACACCTCGCGCCTGCATACCCCGCTTTAGGGGCTTGCAGCCCCTCTGGACGGCTTAGGCCGTCCATTCACCCCGCTTTTTCCCGCTGCCGGAAAGCCGAGGAGAGCCACGCCAGCTCGCGCCCCCAGGGGAATAGTAGCCACCCCCGCAAGCCAGGCCAGCACCGGCACCACCGCTCAGGCCGCCAAAGCGCCAGGGGCAGCGCACTCCCGCAGAGCCCGCGCCATCGAAGACGGACTTGAGCCAGCCGGAGGAGCTGCCGCCGAAAGCATCGGGGAACACAACGCCCAGGGTGTTATTTGCAAAATGTTTCACCCAGTTCCAGCCGGATGCAATGCCGGTGCCTCGAATGCCGGTATCGACGTAGTCAGCGGTAATGCTGCCGGACTGCTTTTTGCTGTCCTTGCAGGTGTACACGGCGTAGTCAAAGCCGCCGTCTGCATTTGCGGTGACGTTGTACAGGGGGTCAAGCCCGACCGCATACGCGCCATCCAGCAGCTCCACGCCAGCCACGCGCATAGGCGTTTTCCCGGCGGTCAGACTGCCGCAGCAGCCGTCCTTGTGCCCGGGCAATGCTTCAGTGCTGCCTCGGTGCCAGGGCATGGTAGAGAGCCGCGTGGTTGCCGTGGTTGTAAAGGGGCTGTCCACATCCAGATTGACAGCGGAATAGGTCACTTCGCCAATTGTAACGTCTGCAATGCTGGTGATTCTGGCCAGGTGGGCAATGCTGCGCATACTGGTCTGCCCACGGTCGACGTTGTTATCTGCCCCAGGCTCGCCAATGGACACAGTAGCGCCGACAACCAGATTGGCGGCATCCGTTTTCCCAAGCAGCACTCGCTTCACGTTTTCTTCCGCCAGCGCAACCGTTGGCTGGAAGTTAAAACTGACGCAGCCGTTGCAGATGTCGGTGTTCTCCTTGTTAAAATGCCGCAACTGCCACATATCCAGCACCCATTCGGTGTCCACGTCCGCCCACAGATCATCGTTTCCGCCTTCCCACTTTTGGGCGTTCGTCTGGCCGGTGGTGGCCGCCGCAAAAATATAGGGGGCTTTACCCGCGCCGGAGGTAAGCTTGCCGTCCGCCGTCAGGCCGCCGCCAAAGGCAGGGTGCCAGGTCAGCAGCCGCTTCTTTCCGTCCGGCGCGACGGCTTCCGCATAAGGTCGATAGCCAGGGGCTTTAACCGTCTTCCAGCTTTTGGTTTCATAGCTGCTGTCCTCCACCTTTTTCAGCCACAGCGCCAGGGTAAAGCAGTACACAGGGGCATTTTCGCCGGTGATGTCAAAATCATCTTCGCCTTCCACCGCAAGCACGTTCATGGTGCCGTCTGCAAGGCTCAGGGCATTGGCGCGGACATACCAGGTCATAGGGTCTTCTTCTGCCCAGTCTTCGCCGCCGGGGGCAGTGTCAGTCGCCAGAACCGCCGCAGACCGCCCCACCAGGTCGTCCAGGGGGGTCAGTACAGTGTCGCTGGAAACCCCTGCCGCATATCCGCGCAGCGTGTAGGTTTTTCCCGCCCAAGCATCAGCCAGCATCTTTGCGAATCGCTCCAACCGCCGATACCGGCTATCCTGCCCATTGTCCGACAGCGGCCACCAGCTTTTGAAAATAGCCGTGGTGTTGCTTCCATCAAGCATCTGGCCGAAGGCTGCGTCGATAAAGGCAGGGGCGGAGCTTCCAGCGGCAATCGCAGCCAGAATCTTGTTCTGTGTTTCCAGAAGCTCGTTTGCCTTTTCCTGCCCCTCGAAGGTGGGCGCGTGGGTTACTTTTGTTGCCATTTTTTTAATCCTCCTCGGTTTCAAAAATTGAAAAATATCCATCAGAACCCCAGCCGATGCTGACGGCTGCGGCACCGGCGTACCCGGCGGCGGTGTCAGCAAAGCCTTTTGCCGCGTCCCGGTAGTCCATCGCTTTTTTTTCGGCGGCAGACGCTTCCAGGGCGCTTTTGGCAGCAGCGGCGGCGTTTTCTTTGGCGGCGGTTTCGGACTTTCCGGCTTCCAACCGGCTGTTGGCCGCATTCGCGGCACTTGTCCCGGCCTGGTCTTTGCTGTTTTCCGCTGCTTCCGCTGCCTCCTCCGCCCGCTCTACCAGGGGGCGGACGGCTTCGGGGGTAGCGCCGCCGCCGCCGTCCGAAAGCCTCACACCGCCGTTGGCATCCAGCGCCAGGGGGATTTTCGACCCATCGATTTCCAACTGAACAGCGTTCCACCCCTCCTGGAAAAATCCATCTTGCGGCGTGAATACCACCATATTCCCGCTGACGGCGGCATTCTGAACGTATGTCGTTTCTCGTCCCCAGGGGCGCGCATACACCTTGACCGTTGCGCCAGTAGGAATGGTATAATCCTTCATTTCCAGGGCAATGGGAATCTGGCTGCCAGCCACAATGTCGATGGGCGGCACACGCCGCTTTTGAAACAGCCAGATTTCTCTCAAAATTTGTTCTGCCATTTTCTTCTCCTTTCGGGTTAAATTTCGTAAATTTCGTCAAGGTCGTCCATGCCATCAAAGGCGAAATTCTGAACCGGGGTGAAGGTCGATTGCACCAGGAAGGTTTTTGTGGTTTCTTCCGGTGTTACAGTTGGCTCGCTTCCGGCATCAAAGCTCATAGTCCTTTGCCCGTTGTCGCCATCCAGCGTGACTTTTCCGCCAGCTGTTGCGAAGCTCAAATAGCCCGTGTGGATGGTTGGCAGACTTCCATATGCCATGTTGCTTCCAAGATAGATTACACTTCCATTTGTGCTTCTTCCTTTCCAGCCTTCCACTGAATATTTTCCAGTAGGCGTGTTTTCTTTCCACCCTGGTTGGTATGTGATTGTGGCGTTATTGTTAATACTAAAAGCAACACCGGAATCATTCGTCCCGGAGATTTTTCCTTTACCGCCAGAGACGGTATATCCTGTATTATCCTTTATACCCTCGGTTTCCCGATATTTTTAAGGGGAGTAGACTGTACCTTCATCCGGTCTGGATGCCCGCCGTGCGGTCGTTGAGGGAGCGCAAAGCCCCCTGCTGAGTGCCCATTCCTTGCAGCCCTTAGCACCGCCACAGCGGCTTTTTATTTCAGCGTAGGCCATCCCACTACATTGTTTCTGCTTTCGCTCCATATAGGCACCGGGAATCTGCCCCGGCTTTTCGTGGGCTTTAGGGTTTTCCAGCATTTGAGCGGGTATTTTTTCGCCCCCGTCCCCGGAGACGCACCCCTATTTATGCAGTCCCCAGCACAAGGACAGTGCCGGTGGTTGAGGTGATTGGCGTTGGGTCAAACTGTCGCCCGCCAACTCGGAACGGGCCTTTCTGGCATCCTAGGCCACCCTGGGCGTAAACAGAGCCATCTGCATCTAAATCCCCCTTCGTGTAGATATCCTCGTCTACGGTCAACTGACCGTTCTCAACGCGAACGGTTCCGTCAATCTTTACCTTCCCTTGGAGCGTAATTAAATCCGCAAGAATCTGCGCAAGCGTTTTTGATGTGTCTCCCGACTTGACAGCATAAATTCGGATTTCGCCCCTTGCTTTTTCTCCAATTTGCGCAAATAGTACACTCTCGGCATACCCCTCCTTATTTGCCAAATCGTACCGGACGTAATTTTGAAGCCCGGATGCCAGGTCTTCCGGCGCACCGTCTGCCCCTGTGAGAGCGGCAATCAGTTCATTTCTTGCCTCCAAAATCTTTCCGTCTGTTTTGGCAATTTCACGGGATACCGCCCCAAAAGCAGCCGCCTCCCGCCGCTCCTGCTTGCGGAGGGGCTGTCTTGCCTGACTGCCATCACAAGAAAGCGTTGACTTCGCCGCCCCCGCCCAATCCAATTCAGAGGTAAACACCGGGAATGGATGCACCACGCCGTCTGCATCCACAGAGATGATGTCTCCCGCTTCAATCGACCAATCGGAAAACGTATCCGCAGACATGGGGCGAAAAGCGGGGGTCTGCTGCATTTTTTGCAGCAAATTTTCAATCACTTGCAAATTTTTAACCTCCCATCACAGCCAGCAGTGGGTTATCAACGATGTAATATGGATTTTCCCCTGCGCCAGTTTCGGAATCCTTGCCGCCGGTGGTTCGGCAAACGACTTTTGAAATCGGGGCTGCGGTGTAGTAGCCAATGCTGCACTCGCTGTAGTCATGCCCATCCAGCGAAAAACCGGATGCCGAAAGCCACTTCATCGTAAGCGCCCCATCCCGCCCCACTTTTGCAAATGTCCCGCTGAGCTGCCCAATGTAATGGAGCAGGTCTTTCAGCGTTGCATTTTTCAGTTCCGGTGCTTTTGGGATGGACGCAGAGCCATTTGTAAGCTCCTGTGCCTGTCCAGACAGCGCCACGCCCGCCGCCTTGCAGGTCTGTTCCAGCAGCCCATACAATGTTGTGGGGTAGGAAAACTGAGCGGGGGTATACTCCGTGTCAAATTTTTGCATGGCATCATAGCACCGGACGGACAGCCGCCGCTTTGTGGAAAACACCGGGCGTTCGGCGGCAAATTTCCCAAGCGATACCATTTCATAGCTCACGGTGGTGTTTGGGGTTGTGACGGTCAGGCAGTTTTCCGGCTTTACGCCGGTGGTGATGCCCGGGATTTGATGCCCATAGCAGATTCCGGTTCTGGTTCGCTTCCAGCTTTCAGCCGCTTTCAGGAGGGGCGCATCATGAATATTGGCTTG
>OLGY01000854.1_pt1 | contig 18273 bp, 13 predicted proteins | sample 1605951 | NCBI WGS metagenome assembly OLGY01 (sample SAMN03283280) | human gut metagenome | biome: human-associated habitat; material: feces | host: Homo sapiens | place: Peru | collected 2012
CGAGGCGGTTGTTAAGAATGAAGCGTACCATAGCTCCACGGCACGACTTTGCCCAAACAGCTTGCATCTTCAGTCTGCCGTCTTTCTGCCTCACATAGAAGAGAGGCTGTACGACCGTTACTTCTTTGCAAACCCTCTTCCAGTCGAACAGATGTTCATATTCCTCCGTGGATAGATGCAGGAGGATGCCGTCGTCTGCCTTCACGCTATCTATTAGCACATCCGTCAGCCGGTCTTTCCAGAACTGATTAATGGGCTTGTCGTTTGTGGCTTCTATCGTGACGCAATGCTCCATACGATAGGGCACAATGCCGTCCATAGGGCGAAGCAGACCATAGAGGAAACACGTTATCCAAAGATGCTTCTGGGCATACTCCAATGCCTCGTCGCTCAAGGTGTCGGCACGCAGATGCTTGTATGCCTGACCGTTGTAGGCAAGCAGGGCAGGCATCTTCTCGGCTGCCATGAAGTTGTGGTATCGTTGCCAGTTCTCTGCCGCTATCTTCTTGCTGCAATCCAGCTGCCGAGCCAAATCCTCCACGTCCATCCTTGCCATTTCCGCAGCCAGAGTGTCTGCCACGGTCTGGAAGAGTGGGGTGGAGATGGGCTTTCTGTCCGCCTTGCCGAACATTATCTTGGCGTTTGCTAATAATATCTGCATGTTGTGTTTAATTTATATTACGCAAAGGTAATGAAAAATTTTTATGCTTGCATCTTTATTATATAACCAATGCCTCTTTTATGAAAAAACTTCTAATTTTTTATCCTACGTGTTTAGAAGTTTTAGATACTTCCTTTCCGAGGTAGATAAAAGCCTTTAGGATTTCTTTCATTACCCCAATAGCAAAGTTTACGGGGTTGAATCTGATACCAAAGTTCACTTCCTTGAAATTGAATCTTACGTATCCGTCTTTCACTCGTCGCGTCACGTTGATGTATTTGCCTTTGAACACATGCGGATTGCGGATGTTGGCTTTTGCAGCAGTCAATCCAGTCTCCACAAACGTGTAATGGTCGTCCTTATCATGGCAAAGCAGTCCAGGATATTTCTTGCCAATCTTCGCGATGCGGTCCTGGCGCAGGAATGTCTTCAAGTCCACGCATAAGTCTGTGTTGCGGAACCAGCCAAAACCAGCAAAAGACTCCGTTTCCCGTTCTACGGCAGCATAATCTTCGTCAACCGCCTGTCCTTCGGCGGCAGCATCCTCATGCGAGGCTGCGCAATGGCGAAAAGCCTTAACAAAGAGTGAGTCACTTGAGAGCATCTCTGCGAGAATGTCTCCTATGAGGCGAGGCTCGTTGCATGTTGTTGAGCCTGCCTGAAAGTTAGGGTTCAATACCTTTTTCATAATTTATATTGGTATTAAATTGCCTTCTCGCACTCACGTAGATAAAGATAGGCATATTAACCTACGTGCCACCGGAGCCGTGCTCAGTTTTTGACTGCTGACATCTGTATATAAAAAATGCAGCAGAAACTCCGATGTCGAAATTTCTGCTGCAAATGTAAGGCTCTTTGATGGAATCATTCCTATACCCCATCTTTACCCCATGTAAAAAATAAGGAGGGTGTGTAAAAGTCATTAGCGATCAACCTACAACTTGCTCTGGTATATGCTCTTGTGCTTTTCTTGAAGCTCCTCAAAGATTTGTATTTGCTTATCGTAAGCCACGCTACTGCTCATTGAGTTTGAAAGGTCTTTGTCATAGGTCGTAAGGTCGATATTGAATAGTTTGCCAACCCATGTAAAGAATTCCTTTTTAGTAAGTTTACCTCCATTAGCATCTGCCACTTTGCCACATTCATACCAAGCATTCATTATACGGATGAGGTCTATCTTGCTTGCATTCTGTGAGAGTTGTAGCGGACTTCCTATGTCGGAAGGATTGTTGGGCGTTTGCTCTTTGTGTTTGGCTTCTCCTTGATATATATGTCCGTTAATAGTGACATCACCATTTTGTGAGCTGCCTGCTTGAAATGTGCAACTGCCTTCCGCAAAATTGTTTGTTATGTTTGCCATCCTATTTTTTTTAATTATTGGTTTAATAATACATTACCATTCTGCGTGCTGCCAGGTCCAAAGTTGCAACTGCCTTTCTGATATATGTTTACTACTTTGCAAGGCTCATGGCTGGCTTTTTCCATCCGGCCTATATGGTCGGCAAGCCGTCTGACATCTTCTTCGTAGATATGTCCTTTTTCGTAATCACCTTCATTATGTTCACCAGTATAATACTTCCATACTTCTTCCTTTAATCTACCCACTTTTTCTTTTTCTTTCCAATATTCATCAATGGTTGTTTTATTAAAGATTGACAAGTCATATATGTCAGAATTCAATATGGCGATTTGTTTAAGCAAATCCCTAATATGGTCCTTTATTAGTTTCCTTTCTCTAGAAAAGCAATCTATGTATTCATCCGGATTCTCTTCGCTTATTAGCATACCATCTGAGTCAATCGTAGAAGGCACTTTGGTGTTTGTGGAGTTTTTTAGACATATAAGGTAATATGGCCTTCCTGATTCACTTATTCCAATCCCATCTATATTGAAACTTAATGAATAATCAGAAGGAAACATACGGTAAAGAATTTTTTCCATCTCATTATTTTCAAAATCTTTACTTTCAGAATTATTCTTTCTTAGCCTGTCTAATACCTCGAATAGTTCTTTTTTGTCTTTGAATGGATCGCAATAATAGCCTTGGTGTAGAATTAGTGGAAGTTTAGCTTCTGCTTTAGAATCTTCAAATATATCAATATCCTTAAAAAAGTTTGATCCATCGATTGGTGTTATTTCTGCAGGATCGATCTGTTCGCAATTATTATCGCAAACCCTTTCTCTTTTTGCATTTAAAAAATCTTTCATTGTTAAAAATTTTTTAGGTTGTATAGCTGATTCTCAGCTACTTTCTTAGGTTTAAGGCATATTGACCTCTTTATTCCATGAAACATAGGCCTGAAATCATGGGAATAGGTCATTTACTATACCTATGCTATCAATCACACAATTCTATATGCCAGTCAGACTCAGTCTATTATTAGCGCCACAGAATCTCGTGTAATTGATATTGCACAACCACAAAGTTAGCACTTTCTTTTTGTTTGTCAATAACGAAGAACAAAAAAAACCGAAAAATTTTCCGCCTTAAATATCGTTAAATTTCAAAACATATTTGGATAAGGGTATTAGCACCATAAAATTTTGAGCTGGGTAAGCCAAAATATTTTGATTTCGCAAAATAATTCTTTTGGAAAAATTGTTATATAATTAATATGTTGTATCTTTGTGTATTTTAAACAAAAAGATGTAAAAATAGTGTCAATATAAATCAATTAACCACAATGTTTCAAGAAATTGACGAATTTGATGACTTTAAACCTGTTGGCGAAACTGTAGTAGTCAATAAAGAGATAGGGAAAGTTTTGGAGAAAGAACTTTCCGAGGTAGAGCAGTTTAAGGAGGACTTTGACGAGCAGCTTATGTTGTCAGACCGTCCTAAGGACCAGCTGACAGATATTGTTGTGCAATATATCCAAGGAGTAGGCGATGTAAACCAAGTGAATGTCTGTTCTTATCAAAGCAAGAACGGAGTAGCCCTTGATGGCTGGGGCTTTAGTGGAGACGACGAGATGACAACAATTGACTTGTTTCTCACATTATATGTTGACCCTAATGACGGTAAGAAATTGTCGGATTCTGAGCTTGACCGTCGATTCAACTGGCTGCAGAGATTCTACGACCAGTCGTTGTCAGGTAATATATTCTCAAAAATAGAAGAAGACAAAAGCGACCTGAAAGAAGTTGCCCAGCTGATATACAAGACCGACAAGATAGACCGCATACGTTTGTTCCTGCTTACTAATGCCATCATCTCTCTCGACTATGAGAAGAGCCCAATAGAGCTTGAGAATTCTACTGTTTGCGAGTATTACGTTTGGGATGCCCGCCGCATAATGCAGCAGGACAACATAATATCTGGCAGGAGTCCTATTGTTGTGGATTTTGAAGGCGATTACAACTGTACGCTTCCATGCGTTAAAATGCCGGATGTTTCAGACAAGGTCTCATGCTATCTTTGCATAATCCCGGGTATAGTTCTATCGCAAGTATACAACAAGTTCCATCAGCAGATACTCGAAATGAATGTGCGCACATTCCTTCAGTTCAAGGGAGCATCCAACAAGGGAATACGCAATACCCTGATAGGGCATAAAGCAACTGCAGCTGAAGTTCGCAAGGGATTGGCTGACGTGCAGGCAGAACCCGATATGTTCTTTGCTTATAACAATGGCATCTCTGCAACTGCCGCAGATGTGGAGCTGAGCGAGGACCGCACGGCAATAACAAAAATAAAGTCGTGGCAAATAGTGAACGGAGGTCAGACCACAGCTGCCATAAGCGCAGTTATGAAGATGAAGGATGTTGATATCAACCGACTGGCAAACGTATATGTAGCTATGAAGGTCTCGGTGGTGAAAGATCCTGAGAGGATACAGGACATAGTGCCAAGCATATCAAAGTTTGCCAATACCCAGAGCGCCATAAAGAAGTCCGATTACAACATCAATGAGAAATTCCTTGTAGAGCTTGAGCAACGTTCGCGCGAGGAATGGGTAATGGACATCAACAATAAGCCGGCTTCAAAGTGGTTCTTTGAGCGCACCCGTGGCCAATACCTCGACAAGGCTAAGCGCACACCAAATGCTGCTGCCGAGCGTGAATTCTATGCCGAATATCCTAAGGAGCAAATGTTCGACAAGACGTTCCTGTCAAAATTCATGATGGCATGGGACCAAAACCCGGCTATGGTTTGTAAGGGTGGCGAGAACAACTATGGTCAATTCTTTGACAGGATGAAGCGTTCGGGCATAACATTCGACGCTACCAGATACCACCGCACTATAGCCAAAGCCATACTGTTTAAGGCTATTGACGCTTACTATGGTAAGGATGGCATAGCCTTGGTAGGCTACAAGTCGAACATGGTGGCTTACACCCTGTCTGTGCTTTCGTTGATGTCGAACAAGGAGCTTGACCTCGACAAGATATGGAGCGAGCAAAATGTCATTTCTCCTAATGTGGCTAACGAAATGACTATAAGCATATATAATGTGTACGCAAAGCTCATTAACGGCAACGAGCATATTTCATACAAGATAAAGGAGAGCTATACCGACGCTAATGGCAAGCGTCGCAACAGATACTTAGGCAAGGAAATACCGAAAGAGGATTTGGAGAAGCTGAAAGCCACCTCCTTATACAAAGTGCTGTTGTATGTAAAGAAGATACACCAACTGGTCTACGACCATATAATGAAGGTGAACGAGGGCGAGAACATAAACGAATGGACAAAGAAGCCTGTATGTTGGGATGCTCTTAAAACCAAGATTCAAAACCAATATGAGTATATGGTTCCATCAGCACTTTGTGCAGCCAATGGCGACCTCGACCAAGAGATTACCGAAGGACAGCAAAAGAAGATTGACGAATTGCACGAGATAAATCCAGATGTTTTCTACAGCATACACAAATGGAATACAGAGAACTTTAAGCTTACTCCCAAGGAACAGGCTTTCGTTGGTCAAGTGGCTTTCAGGCTACAACGCAAGTTAAATATAACCTATAAGCAAGCAAAATGGGCTCTCGACATCAAAGACAAGGCCGAGTCGATGGGCTGGAAAGATAATTAAGCAATGGCAAGCAACAGTAATACTGACTATTTGGACGAGGAGGTGGAACAAGTTTCCGCCTTTGCAGGTCCGGCTATCCACTTCAGTCATATCGAGGCAGACAATACCGGACTGCGCCCATACCAAGCCGAAATGAAGCTAAAAGTCTATTCGTTGTGGGACAGGATGGACAATGTGATGCTTCAGATGCCAACTGGCACGGGCAAGACAATAGTCTTTACTTCCGTTGTCAAGGACATACGCAAATGGTGCGTTCAGCATAGTCCAGAATCGAAAATATTGATAGTAGCCCATCGCAAGGAGCTTATCGACCAAGCCAGCAGAAAATTGGGATCGCTAGCTCATGGAATAATTCAAGGTGCCAAAAGCCAAAGATTGGACCTGCCCATTCAGGTGGCGTCCATCCAGACATTTGTAAGCCGTAGAAATTACGAAACTATGCTACAGCTGCGCTTTGACTTCATAATTATTGACGAAGCACACCACAGCATGGCACCTGGCTATCAGAAACTGTGGGACATGTTTCCACATAGCAAGAAGCTGGGAGTAACGGCTACGCCTTGGCGTATGAGCCATTCGGGATTTACGAGTCTGTTTGGCGATATAGTGTTGTCAAGGAGTATTGAATGGTTTGTCAATAACGAGTACCTCTCCAACTACGACTATATCTCTATAAAGAAGGATTCGGACGTACAACATGCTGTCAACGCTATCGATAAATACGGGGCCGATGGCGACTATAGCGACGCAGAACTTAGTTTAAAGTTCGACTGTGGCAAAATAAGAGCCAAGCTCTACCAAAGCTACGAGAAGTTTGTAAAGGGTAAGAAAGGCATAATCTACGCTATAGACCGTAGGCATGCGTCGAACATTTGTGAGCTGTATGCTGTTCATGGTGTCAGAATATGCATGATCGACGGCACAACCCCGGCAGAAGAGCGCAATAGGCTGATAGAAGAGTTCAAGGCAGGCACAATACAAGTTATCGTAAACGTGAACATCTTCTCAGAGGGATTCGACTGTCCAGACATAGAGTTCATACAGCTTGCACGCCCCACAAAGTCGCTATCGTTATATCTCCAGCAAGTAGGTCGTGCCCTGCGCATATCGCCGAACAAGGACCACTCTGTGATTCTTGACAACGTTGGACTATACAACAGGTTTGGTACACCCATGGCAAACCGCCATTGGCGTAGTCATTTCATTGGGTCGGACGTGGAAGAGAGTTATAACGACGGTAGCGGCTTGAAGCGTGACATCATCTTCGAAAATGATGAGCCTGAAGAGAGGGAGTATGATGAGGGGAGCGAGCAAATGACGCTTGTTGAGCATACTGCAGGCGGCAAACAAATACGGACAGAGGATGCTAATAGCGCAGTAGCTCTTGCCGAATACAATATCTTTAGAAAGAACGGAATGTATGGCGTGTGCGACAGCCGAAACCGTACTCTCGTTCCTCCTATGTACGAGGACATGCACCCTTATTGCAACGGATACATTCCGTTTAAGCAAGATGGCAAATGGGGTATAATGTTGAAGAATGGTACTGTAAAAGTACGTCCTAAATACTTTTATATTGGTCCGTTTGTTGAAGGGATGGCGGAAGTGCAAAACACGCCTAATAGTCCAAAGTATAGAATAAATGATAAACTTGAAAGAGTTGAATAAGATAGATATAACAGAAACAGAACTCAATTTAAATGATTTAGGTTGGCAACAAAAAGAGTTTGCCAACCCAAATTCAACTATCCGTATAGGTACAACTTTTAGTGGCATAGGTGCAATAGAGTATGCTTTTAAGCGTCTCGGATTGAAGACAGAGATAAAGTTTGCTGGTGACATAAACGATAATTGCAGAAAATCGTATTTTGCTAATTATAATATAAAAAATGATTCTTGGCATACAGATATACATGATTTTGATGCAAAACCATTTCTAAACAATATAGACCTCCTTGTAGGAGGTGCCCCATGTCAGGCGTTTTCTATTGTAGGAAATAGATTAGGTTTTGAAGATACTAGAGGTACTTTGTTTCGTGAGTTTGCACGAGTAATTAACGAATCCAAACCTAAGGTATTTATTTTCGAGAATGTTCAGGGCCTGTATAAACATGACAATGGCAAGACATGGGAAATTATAAGTAATACTTTCCGTGAATATTGTGGCTACCACATATTCTTTAGAAGATTGAATAGTAAAAATTATGGAATTCCCCAGCATAGAGAACGCTTGTATTGTGTAGGTTTTAGGAAGAAAACAAACTTTTTATTTCCTGCGCCAATAGGGTGTCCCTACATTATGTATGATTTCATGGAGGACTATAGAAGTGGGGCATATTATAATGAAAAATATGACTGCAAAGTATTGACTGATGATCCTCAAAGATATGAAGGTCTAGCTTCAGGAGAATTATCACCTAGATATAATGAGTTTGTATTTAAATGCGCAGAAGTAGAAGATAAACACTATTTGTCAAAAACTGTTGCCGAATACGTTCTTGCCGGTGGCTCTAAGGGGTTTAAGACCTCAAAAGAAACAGATTTACAAATAGCTCGTCCGTTACTTCAATCCATGCATAAAATGCACAGAGCTGGAGTTGATAATTATGTTTCTTACAAAAAAGAAAAGGGAATAAATGGCCTAAGAAGGTTAACACCTAAAGAGTGTTTGCGCTTAATGGGATTTAGGGACGATTTTAATGAAGTTGTTTCAAATACCGCCCTTTATATGGAAGCAGGTAATAGTATAGTTGTCGATGTGCTAATAGCTTTGTTAAAGGAGATAGACATCACAAAATATGGCGTTTAGCGATGAAAAATATATTTGAAAAAATACAAAATACCTCAGAGAATATAGACCAAGCATGCGATTGGAGAAATTTAGTTTTTTCCAATCCAAATGGTACTGTCCGTTTAGGAACGTGCTTTAGCGGAATTGGTGCTATTGAACATGCTCTTCAACGTTTAAAGATAAAAACCGAGATAGTTTTTGCAGGTGATATTGATTCAAATTGTAAAAAAGCATATTTTGCCAATTATAATATAAAAGAAGATCAATGGCATACAGATGTTCATGATTTCAATGCAAAACCATATAAGGGGAAAATCGACTTGTTTGTAGGTGGCGCACCTTGTCAGGCTTTTTCTTTACGTGGCAAACATGGCGGATTTGAAGATACACGAGGCACTTTGTTTAGAGAGTTTGCAAGAATTGTTATTGAATGTCAGCCTAAAGTTTTTATTTTTGAAAACGTTAAGGGAATGTTAAGTCACGATAAAGGACGAACATGGAATGTTATTAAAAGTACTTTTGAAAACGATTGTGGCTATGACGTATATTTTCAAGTGTTGAATGGCAAAGATTATGGCATACCACAAAGTCGTGATAGGCTTTTCTGCATAGGCTTTAAGAAGAAAACAGACTTTAAATACCCAGCTCCCATAAAATTGGAGTCAAAAGTCCATGACTTCTTGGAAAAATCATTTGATACGAAATATTTTCTTAAACAGAAAGGAGCAAACTTTGTCACAAGGAGTGTTAACAAGCTAAAGAGTTATACACAGATAAACGGAGACATTCTTCTTTGTCAAAAACGAAATCAACAGTTTAATTGGCATGGAGATTTTGTTTTCTATCCTTGTGAGAAATCAGAAGAGGAATTTAATATTGAAGATTTGACTCTATTTAATATTCAGGATTTAGAGGAAATCTATTATGCTGATAGGTTTAATAATGAATCTATTGAAATAAAAGGGCAAATAGCTAGAGTTACAAAGCGAACTGTTTCAGAAATAGATTACGGGAAAGGACGCTTTAGAAAACTTACACCAAGAGAATGTTTGAGATTGATGGGGTTTGATGATAGTTTTAAAATTGTTTGTTCAGATACAGAAACATATAAACAATCAGGAAACAGCATCATAGTAAATGTTCTGATGGCAATATTAAGAAAAATGGACATTACAAAATATGCAAAATAAGAATTTTAGATACATAGATGATTGGGCTGTTATAAGGCTTGCTGATAGCTTTGTTAAGATAAACAAAGCTGGAACTGGTAATGGTGAAGCTGCATTATATTTAGGTAGTAAATTCGATGAAGATATATTCAAATTCTTTGGATGTGAAGATTTTGATGTCCATTGTCTTTTCCTTAAAGAAGACATTATAGAGTATCTAAACGACGTAAAGATAGAATACGAGCACAACCGTAAGAACTATCGTAACGAGGTGAGTCTTAGAACATGGAAAGAAAATATGCAAGAGGCTCAAAATTTACCAGATGAACTGTTCTTTGATTTAACGAGAAAAAGACAATTTGATAAACATGGTAGGGTTTACGCTCAAGAACCAACATATAAAGGGCGTAAAACTATACGTTTAGAGGATGGTATAAAGGCGTATTCATATGATCTTATCCGCCGCTTTGCTATACCTGAGGTTTCTTACATTATGTTGTCAAAACTTGATGGATGCGAAGGTTATGACTTTAATGCCAAAATGTATTACGACCCAAATTTTGAATAACTATGGCTGATTTAATATGTAGATGGCGTAATGGAACTCCAAAGACTGTAGTAGAACTCGTCAATTCTTTACCGCATAAAAAGATGAAAAATGACGAGTTTAGAAAGTCTATGTCAACAAAATGGCAAGGTGAATTCTTTACAGCGCCATACCAACTTGCTTGTCAACTTGCATTGTATTGTGAGGCTGACGATGGGTTCTATTACCCAAGATTTGATCATGATATAACAGAGGAAGAAGCGCAAGAATATTTGGAATTGTGGTTACCTCGATATTATGTTCCAAATCCGTATGTGGGAAAGGACGGTTTTGATAGAATTCCATGCCCAACCTATGTTATAAAGAATCTCTATGATTATTCTAAGTCTCATCCAAATGCTACTTACGCAGAAGCATATAAAGTAGTTTTTAAGGAGAATATAAAGAATAATGATGATATAGTAAAGAATTATATTAATAGGTTCGCAAAGGTTCTGACTATGGACAAAGACGGTAAACTTAATATAACTGATTATAATCCACAAAAAATATTTGGCTTTATGGATAGAAATAATAAAAAGGCATTCTTCGATAATTTCTCTATAAAGGAAGAGAGTCCCACACGATATTACCAAAATTCTTCTTTGGAAACAAAAAAGGAGATGTTCAGTATCTACTTGAAAAGTTTAGGTAAATCTGAAAGTACTATTAAACAATACGTTTCTTATCATCTTTGTTGTGATGATGTTCTTGACGTTATAAAAAAAGACACTAATAAGGAAAATCTGTATGATGTTATAAATACTTTTGAAATCAAAAGAATATGGAATGATGTGAATGATTTGCCGGCAAATAAATCAAGAAATAATGTTTATACTGCTGCAATATCAAACTATAAAAACTTTATTGATTTCTTAGATACGGAAGAAGCCCAAAAGTTGTATGGTGAATGGACTGTTGATAACGAAAGTAAATCTGAAAATAAAGGAGATGCTGATGATACACCCGAAACTCAATCTAAGCACCCATTCTCCATCTCTCGGATGATTTCCCTCATTAGCGAGACAGGCTTATTGTATTCTCCCGACTTGATCAAGCGTTTTGCCTTCTCTTTGATGTCGAAGCGATTCTTGATTCTCAGCGGTTTGGCTGGCTCTGGCAAGACTCAGCTGGCTTTGGCCTTTGCCAATGCCTTGATAGAGGACGACAGTCAGTTGTGTGTTGTTCCGGTGGGAGCCGATTGGACCAACCGTGAGCCTTTGTTGGGTTTCCCAAATGCCCTTCAGGAAGGACTGTACGTCAAGCCAGAGAGTGGGGTGCTCGACTTGCTAATAGAGGCCAACAAGCAGGAGAACAAGACCAAGCCTTATTTCTTGGTTCTGGACGAAATGAACATGAGTTATGTGGAGCGATATTTTGCCGACTTCCTTTCATCAATGGAAAGCCATAAGGCCATACCGTTGTGGAAAGGCACTTCGGACGATGTTCCGCAAGTTATCGGTTTGCCAAGCAATCTGTTTATAGTAGGTACAATAAATGTAGACGAGACCACTTATATGTTCTCGCCAAAGGTGCTTGACCGTGCCAACGTGATAGAGTTCAAGATTTCTCTTGACGAGATGGAGCGGTTCTTGATAGATATGAAACCTATCGATCGTGACAGCATCAATCACAAAGCAGCCGACATGGGAGCAAGTTTTGTATGTATTGCCGAAAGCAAGGATTTGGCAGACGACAAGGAGATAAAGGAGACGCTTACAAGCTTCTTCAAGAATTTGAAGTCTGTGAATTCAGAGTTTGGCTATCGCTCGGCTACTGAGATCTATCGTTTTGCCCACCACGCCCAGAAGAATGACGATACAGAGACAAAGATGACTCTTGCGGAGATTGTAGATTGCGCTATTGTACAGAAGCTGTTGCCAAAGCTACATGGCTCACGCAAGAAATTGGACAAGACGCTTAATACGCTTTGGCGTGAGTGTTTTGAAGGTGACGCTCAGAAAGAGACTACAGGCATAAGCCCTGACCAGGTGGACAAAGCCAAGTATAAGCTGACAGCCGACAAGATACAACGAATGTACGAGGCTGCTATGGTCAACGGTTTTACAAGTTTCTCGGAAGCATAAAAAAAGAATATGGAGTATGCTAAAACTATGTAACAGTTTTTCGATTCCAATTAATGTGTCGTCTGGAATGGTGACGCTTAATGTTGTCGGCTCATCAAACAAAGCCTTGCTTGCCATTAACGATGAGGCGCAAAATGGTGTGTCGGCATATCAGCTACAAGAGGGGGCTACGTATCAATATGAGTTTGTGTCTGACAATGGACATATATATCAGTTCGGAAATGAGAACGAGATAATCAAGTTTTCCACGTTCCGCAATCATCGCAACATGGGCGAAATAAACACAGGCATATATGTCGGTCAGTTGGCAATGGCTGTAGTTGATGTTGACACGAACGAAGAAGTAGGCTCTGTGAGGCTTGAAGTAAGGTCGGTAAAGACTGATTACGAAAGCGACTACCGCACTATGCTCGACGATATAGCCTCGTATTATACCGACTTGGTGTTGTTGCAAGGTTCGCCCGTTACTCAGCAGCTTGAGGTAGACAACGAAGCCAGTTCGCAGACCTTGTATCAGAAGTTTTCATTTGTGCGTAGTGTGGTAGACAGCCAACAGTTTCAAGAAGCCATTCACAAGATAATGGCCAATCCCGTGCGCAAATGGACCGAAACAATTGTGCAACGTAATATTGTAGGCGTAAAACATCTGTCGCGTCGCAATATCCGACAAATGACTACATCCAACGACCGTATAAAAATGCCCGAGGCATGGCGCATAGGCAAGCCATCTTGCCTTGGAAGTGTACCAAGGATGCTGGATGTGGACTACAAGCGAGACACGGTAGACAACCAAGAAAATCAGTTTGTGAAGTTTGCCTTGCGCACTTTCATTTCGTTCTGTGTAGATTTGCAAGGCAAGAAAAATGCAACCCAACGGCTGCGTGACGAGGCTGAGAACACCATCAGCAAGATAGAAGGATTCCTCGACAGCCAATTCTTCCGTCAAGTGTCATCGCCCTCGCATCTGAATATGAACAGTCCAGTTCTGCAAAGAAAAGAAGGATATCGTGAGGTTCTGCAAGCATGGCTGATGTTCGACTTGGCTGCAAAGCTCAATTGGACTGGAGGCAACAATATCTATGAGGCAGGAAAGAAAAATGTAGCCACCTTGTACGAGTATTGGTTGTTCTTCAAGCTTCAGGAGCTTATAAGCGAATTTTTCGACTTGGACGAGCTTGACAAGAAGAAGCTTGTGAAGATAGACAACGACAAGATTGGCTTGCAGCTCATTCAAGGCCGCAGGCTCATTCTGCGAGGCAAAAGCAAGTCGGTTATGCGCGATTTGAATGTTGCGTTTTATTATAACCGCACGTTCAGCAAGAGTAATGACGAGGACAACGCCATTCGTTTGGCTGGCAGTTGGACAATGGCTATGCGTCCTGACTATACTCTGTCTTTATGGCCGGGCAATATTGGCGAAGCCGAGGCTGAAGAGCAGGACTTGATAACGCACATACATTTTGACGCCAAATACCGACTTAACAGGGTGATTCTTGAAGACGAAAAGAACATCTCGGAAGAACTGAATGAGGAGAAGGGGCAGCAGGAACTTGGCATCTACAAGCGTGCCGACCTCTTGAAGATGCATGCCTATAAGGATGCCATACGTAGGACAAGTGGCGCGTATGTATTATATCCCGGTACAGAGAACAAAGTGATACAGGGCTATCATGAAATTGTGCCTGGACTTGGAGCCTTTAGTGTGCGTCCGGGGCATTGGGATGAGGATTATGTGCCGTTGCGCAAGTTCTTGGCTGAGGTAAAGGCCCATATGCTTGACCGTGCTTCGGAAAGAGAAAAGATGTCGTATTATCAATATGATACATACAAGGAAGAAAAGCATGGTATGGTGATGGACTACCTGCCTGAACCTATAGGCGACGATCGCGATTTTATGCCAGATGCAACTTCTGTTATTGTTGCCTACTATAAGAACCGTGAACAGCTGGAATGGATCGAGAAGAATCAAATGTACAACATTAGGGCTGGTAGCTTAAAGGGTTCTTTGAATCTTGACTCCCAACTTATAAATGCCCGCTATATTCTGCTGCATGACGATAAAAATGTTCTTCAGCTTTGCCGTCTGATAAAGGGAGGCCCCAAAATATACACCAGGGCAGAGCTCGTGAAAATGGGATATCCCAAGTATAGGAAAAAGAATAGCGACGAGATTGACGAGGAGCGCGAAAACAAAAGTGCCAAAAATATCTATCTTGTTTTCTCTCTTATTCAGAGAAATGGAAAACTTTGGGTTGAGAAGGAAATGCGAAAATATAAATGGGATGTGAAAGGTTTAATCTTTAAAAATGGAACAATTACAAGACCATACACAACAAGTTTGGTGTCACTTCTGAAAAGAAGAATGAAGTGAGATATAAATGTGACCCCGACAGACATTAAGCGTAAAGCCTAAGGTCAGTCGGGTTTTGTTTCAAACCTAACATACTCTCAATCCGCTAACTATACGATGAAGCTTCGCAGCATCAACGGGCAAGAATTCAAATGAGTCGAAGTCGCCGTAGCAGGAGCGGTAGCCGGATAGATATTTGGCGACGCGATAGAGTCTGTAGAACATGTTGCCGGGCTTAAGGGACACACATACCGACATCTCGTACTCGGTCTGAATGCTTCCGTCGTTGAGCGTGTTTTGATAGGCTTCAAGAGAGACCTCATATACATTTTCTTTGCTGCAGAATGTGAAAGCAAAGGGAGCTACAGCCATATCCGTAACCGAGGTGCCTCCATCCAAGAAGTTGGCAAACCATTCCAGTCTGTCAGCATCTTCGGGACGTAACAACAACGCGTCAAAATCACCATCCTTACGCTTTCTGCCAAAGAGATATTTAGTAGCGCTTTTTAGTTTATCCCAAAATTCAAGATGAACAAGATGGAAACATCCATAAACAACGCGTTCTTCGTCTTCTGTGGGTTCGAAAGTCCCTAAAACCAACTGATGGCTGATATCATGACATTTGCAAATAAAAAATTCAGTCTTTTCCATAAATTCCAATTTTGATTAATAATGACTTTTGGCAAAAGGGCTTAGTGGTATTTTGTATTTCGCAAACTCCATGCCAAGAAATGAAATTAACGGAGCTTAGCTCACCACGCGTGAGCCATTTGGCTGCTTCGTGCTCAAGTAGAGTGAGATTGCCGCTTTTCACTTTGCAGATGTAGCAATGCATGGTTAGGTGGAAGTTGGGGTAGTTGTAGTCTACTGTTGTCAGCAGACTTTCCATTCGCCATAACCTCTTTGTGTGGCAAATATACGGTTGTCGTCGCAGATTATAGCAGTTTCTTCAGAAGTTAGTATTTAAATTCTTCGTACTGCCAAACGTCGGTTGTTGATAGTGTGAATTCTTGGTCGTTTTCGGGGACTACGTTGAAGAAATGGCCTTTGTAGCATATATATTTGTTCTTGGATATAGCCACGTCGCTTATTGTCTTTGAGAACAGTATGGTAGATGAGCTTGCCGATGACATAGCAGATATTTCCACCTTTAGCTTTTTGTCTTCCTCAGAGTTGTGAGGGAATGTATAGATGTCGTAGTAGGATCCTTCGTTATAGGCGCTCTCTGTCACATCTCTCAGCTCTGTTTGTTTGGAGTTGACGCATCCGTATCCTGTTATAGCGTTGAAGGTGGAGCTTCCTCCAGTGTAGTAGAACTTCATTACTTTTACATCTGATGGAGTATGGTCTTCCACTACAAGTCGAAACTTAGCCACGGCTCTCTTCAACGTCATGTCGTAGTTACTGTCTTCCTCTACGTTGATGACGTTATAATAATAAAAGGTGTCGGTGATTTTGTTGTCTTTGAATGTCACTTTTTCGGGATTGGACAATGTGGCGTTCCCGTCACCGCTGTGTGCTATTACTAATACAGCATATTTGCCTTTGGATAAGTTTAGGGTTATTTTGCCGAACGAGTCGTCGTCGGTTGTTTGGTTTAGCGTCTTGATTCTTTCTCCTGTCTTGTAATCGAACAAAGCGAAGTTGATTCTTGTACATAGTTCTGAAATGGGAGTTGCTTCTGAAGTTCTGCTTTGTTGTGCTTCGTATTCGGGTGAATTGCCTTGTGCTTGACTGAATGATTTCTGGTTAGTCTTGAAATTTCCGAACGTGATTCTAACCATGTCACCTTTGGGAGTTACTGTTTCTTGATACTCATTCTCGTCTTCGTACAAGGGATTCTCGCATGCTGTTGTTAGGTTGCAAAAGGCAAAGGCAAGTAATATATAGGTGAGTTTGCTATATTTAGCCATGATCTGTTAGATTTAGGATGTTAATAATAGCAAATTTACAAATAACAATGAAGCGAAGGAACAATTTAAAGTGAAATAAATACTAAACTGTAGGTTTTTACGATTTTTTAATATTTTTTCGTAAGTTGAGAGGTTATCAAATCGTATTTTAGATGATAGAAAGTGTTTATCTTTGCAGTTGTTTTATGAAGACAAACAGCAATGAAGTAAACAATATGAACGAAAAATATCAGTTTCTTACACATGCGCCTGTCCATCGAGTGATAGGCGCAATGGCTATTCCGACAATCATATCTATGTTGTTGACCAGTGTGTATAATCTGGTTGACACTTTTTTTGTTGGACAGATAGACACGCAGTCAACAGCAGCAGTAGGTATAGTGTTTAGCGTGATGTTCTTCATACAGGCGTTCTCTTTCTTCTTCGGCAATGGCTCGGGCAACTATATCTCCCGACAGCTTGGCGCTCAGAAGACGGAGGATGCAGAGACGATGGCAAGTACGGGACTTTTTTACACATTGGTGTTTTCTGTGGTGATAATGCTGACGGGCTTGTTTTTCCTTGAACCTATCAGCATTCTTCTGGGCAGTACACCCACCATTCTGCCTTATACATGTCAGTATCTTGGTATCAGTCTGCTGGGCACACCATTTATCATGGGTACTTTCTGTATCAACAACCAGATGCGATTTCAGGGGTTTGCCAAGTATTCGGTTTATGGAGTGGTCAGCGGCTCCATCATCAATTGTCTTCTTGATCCACTCTTCATCTTCGGCTTTTCTATGGGCGTTCGCGGAGCGGCATTGGCATCTGTCATAGGTCAGTTTTGTGGATTTGTCGTTCTGCTAATGATGAGTAGAAAGGAGGGCGTGATTCATTACAGTCATCGCAAAATTTCCTTTGAGGGAAGATTTTTGAAGGAAATCATCGCAGGAGGAACACCCTCCATCTCTCGCCAGGGACTTGCAAGTATTAGCAGCATCGCCCTGAACAGCGTTGCCGGAAACTATGGCGATGCTGCCATTGCTGCCATGAGTGTCGTTACTCGTATAGGCATGTTCATCTTTAGCGTCATTATTGGCTTAGGTCAGGGATTTCAACCTATGTGCGGCTTCTGCTACGGTGCCAAACTCTATGATAGGGTAAAGGATGGATTCTGGTTTAGTACAAAGATTGGTACAGTATTCCTTTTGTTCTGGGCTGTGGCTCTAATCATTTTCAGCGAGGAGGCTGTAGCTTTGTTCCGTAACGACCCGGACGTGATAGCTATAGGTATTCAAGCGTTGCGTTACCAGATGATTGTATTCCCAGCATGTAGCTTTATGATGATGGCAAACATGATGATGCAGACGTGCAGAAAGACAATACGTGCCAACATACTTGCAGCTTCGCGACAAGGATTGTTTTTCATCCCTCTCATCATCATCCTTCCTCATTATTTGGGGCTGTTGGGAGTGGAAATCTGCCAGGCTGTGAGCGATTTTATCTCTCTCATTGTGACCATTCCAATAGTGTGGACAGCGTTAAGGGAGATGAATATGGCATAGGCTTCACAATGCGGATTCCATATTTATAAACCAGTAATGATCGGCACGTTTAGGCTGCTTGTTTGTTATGAGAATCATGTAAAAGTATCCATATAGGAAGATGGATAAATCTGATAGAAAAGTGCATCACTCAACC
>OLGY01000858.1_pt1 | contig 18211 bp, 19 predicted proteins | sample 1605951 | NCBI WGS metagenome assembly OLGY01 (sample SAMN03283280) | human gut metagenome | biome: human-associated habitat; material: feces | host: Homo sapiens | place: Peru | collected 2012
GGTGGCGTTCCGGGAGACGTTGTCCACCACCAGCAGGAAGGTACTGCCTCCCAGCATGGAAGCGGGCATCAGATAGCGGTAGTCGGAGCCTACCAGCCGCCGCATCATGTGGGGGATCACCAGACCTACCCAGCCGATCATACCGCTGACGGAGACTGCGGAGGCGGTGACCAGGGTGGAGCAGATGACGATCCACAGCCGGATCCGGGGAGCATTGACACCCATTGCCCGGGCTTCGTCATCGCCCATGGTGACCACGTTCAGCTGCCAACGCAGGAGCAGCAGGGGGACGAGTCCCGCCAGCATAGGCGCAAGCACGAAGCCGATGTTCGACCATTGGGCGCCGGACAGGCTGCCCATGAGCCAGTAGGTGATCTGTGGAAGCTTGTTGCCGGGATCCGCCACCAGCTTGATGAAAGAAGTGCCTGACTGGAACAGAGAGGAAACCATGATTCCCGCCAGCACCAGCCCCAGCACCCGGTCGCCCTTGGCGTGGCGGCTGACCGTGAACACCAGAGCCACAGTCAGCAGGCTCATGGCGAAGGCACTGAGAGTGATGCCTGCGCTGGAAAGGCCGATGAGGATGGCCAGCGCCGCGCCGAAGCCCGCGCCGGCGGAGGCACCCAGAATATCCGGGGAGGCCATGGGATTCTGGAAAACGCCCTGGTAGCTGGCACCCGCAGCCGAAAGACATGCACCCACCAGCACACTGAGTAGTACCCGGGGCAGCCGGATATTCCAGACGGCGGTTTCCATCTGGGCAGTCCAGAAGGCTTCGATGGGCAGCCCCAGTTTGCTTCCCAAGATTCCCAGCAGCTCCTTCAAAGGCACGGGATATCGTCCCAGGGTAAAGGACAGCAGAATGCAGATAACCAATGCCGCAGCCAGGAGCAGCACGGTGGAACAGTGCTTTTTTTCTACTGTGTTCATAGGCGATCCCTCGTCAGCAGGAAGGGCTTGCCCATGGGATAGGGTGAACCGGAGATATCTTTGGCGATTTTCTCTTTCATGCCGTCTGCATTGGTGATGACCAGTCCGGCGATACGGTCAATACCCAATCCCAGCAGCGCCGGGCACATGGGGCAGCTGGGGCCTGCCAGAACGGTGCAGGCATTCCGGGAAAGTTCCAGCAGATGGGGCAGGGTCTTATTTACCAGGGTGGAGGCCGTTATAATGACGATCTCGCACTGGGGGATCAGCCAGTCACAGGCGGAATCCGGATAGTCCCCGGGTCGGGGATTCCGCTCCAGAATCCGTACGGAGGAAGCCTGTTCGTAGACGGAGGCGGGCATATTCAGGTGCCCTACTACGCCGATGCGCTTTCCGCGAAGGTCAACACCGTCGGTACAGTAGTTCTCGAAAGGCTCATAAGCACCCAGTGCTTCCAAACGCTTCGGTGTATTGTAGTAAGCGTTGACAGCGGCCATACCGAAGCCGGCTTCCCTTAGATTCCAGCTTTTGGCGGCTTTTGCCAGTTCTGCCAAGGGCATACCGATGAAATCCTTTTCATACATACGGGGGGCGGTATCCACAGGAGTGGTCATAGCCATACCGAAGCTTTTTTCGGTTTCCACCGCTGTCCAGCACTGTCCCATAAAGGTACGGGTTACGGTTTCGGCGGTGTCGATTCCATCGATGAGCAGGTCATACAAATCGAAAAAGTTATCCATTGGCATACTCCTTTACCCAGGCTTTCGCCAGGCGAAGCGCTTCTTCGTCAAATTCTTCGCAATCGTATACTAAGGTGTCCGGATCGCCGCACAGCTTTTCACGAAAACGGTTTGCTGCCAGTTCATATTCCTTTGTCAGCCCCAGCTTTTGGATCATAACGCCAGCAGGCCCTTCTCCTTTTACAACGCCAATGATTGGAATATGGCGTTCCAATAAAGTATCCAACGCAGCCGTAAAGGCAGGGCAGAGTAGCTCCAGACCGCCGATCTCATCCAGAATAAGGTATTTACCCTTTAACAATTCCGGAGCCATGGTTTCGAAAACATCCATATGGATTGCGGGAACCAAACCCCGACAATCCAGGAATTCTGCTTTCTGCTTACCATTGGGGCTTTCCAGGGAAAAGGCGATGGCTTGACCATCTTCATCCCGGAACCGCTTGGTCAGAAAGCCCCCGAATGCCGGCAATTTTTCTCCGATGGCGGTGAGGATGGCAGTGCTTTTGCCGCAGCCAATGGGGCCTGTCAAAAAGAGCTTGCGCTTCATAGGCCGTTCAGTTCTGCCCGGCACAGGATCATCTGGGCAGCGATGGAAATGGCGATTTCCGCAGGGGTCTCACCTTTGATATTCAGGCCAATGGGAGTAGTAACCAAGTCCAATTCTTCCTCCACAAGGCCGTATTCTTCCTTCAGTGTCTTGCGGACACCGGCAGCTTTCATGGCACTACCAATCACACCGCAATAAGCGGGGCGGCATTTCAGAACCTGGGCCTGTACCACCGTATCGTAGGCATGGCCACGGGTCATGACACACACATAATCGTTTCCACCGATGGTCATATAGTCGCTGATTTTCCGCAGATCCCCGCAGATCACTTCCTCCGCGCCGGGGAACAGCTCCGGCTTGGTAAACTCCGGACGATCGTCCATCACCACACAGCGGAATCCCACACGGGCAAGCACCGGCACCAGCTCCTGGGCCACGTGACCGCCGCCGAATACATAGACTCTGCCGGAGGTGTTGATCTGTTCAGCAAAAATACTACCGATTCGTTCCGGATGCCGGGACAGCTTTAGCTCTTCCGAAGCAGAAATCCCCCAAAGCCCCAAATCCTGAGAATATAGCCCCATCCGTCCCCCATCGCCGATTTCTGTCAGCAGCCAAAGGTCACTGCCTTTTTGAAATTGAACTTCTGCTTCCTCACAAAGCATGACGGTATGGATATCCTCTGCGGGAAGGTAGTGGAAGTATACATTACAGGCACCGCCGCAGATCATGCCTAAGTTTTGAACATCGTCTTTGGTCAGTGTGAAATCATGGCCGAAAGAGGTTCTCTCCTCCAGTACCTTGGCAGCGATCTGCTCGGAGCGGTATTCCACTGCACCACCGCCGATGGTACCGCAGATACGGCCTTCCTTGCCGATCAGCATACGTGCACCGGCACCTCTGGGGGTAGCGCCGGAGGAGGCGATAACGGTAACCAATACCAGAGACTGGCCGTGCTCCAATTTATCCTTGATGGTTTTCAGCATATTCCGCATTTATTTTTCCTCCTGTAAAGCAAATGTCCCGTTTTCATAATAAAGTGTGATGATCTGCACATAATCCGGCTTATACCAGGCTCCGCTGATTTTCTGCAGAAACTGGGCGATGATACCTCCGTGGGAAACCACTGCAAAGTCGCCGCCGGAAATTTCCGCAGCTGTTTGCATGGCCGCTGTAAACCTGACAAATCCTGTTTCATAGTCTTCTGCACCGGGCAGGGGGAGCGTCAAATCATTGGCCCGGGCAGCATACAAGTCAGGATATTTCAGACGAATCTCATCAAAGGTTAGCCCGTCCCATTCTCCTGCATACATTTCCCGCAGACCGCCCAGAATGGTAATGGGCATTCCAATGGCCTGTGCTGTCTGTACTGCCCGGGAAAGGGGGCTGGAAAAGACCGCTGTGACAGGGGGAAGGTGGGCTGCCATTTTTGCTGACTGGGAAAACCCCTGCTCTCCTAAAGGAATATCGGTCATGCCAATGCACATGCTTTTGCCTCCGGGAAAGTCTGGCAGCGCATGGCGGATGAGATAGACTTTTTTCATTCGAAGATCCCTCCGAAATAGTCTTCATACAGTTCATTTGCCTGCTTTTTCAGCTGCTTTTCGTATTCCAGATACCGCTCCAGCAGCAGTTTGCCCTTAGGGGTCAAATGGCTCTGGCTGCCGCCGGCGCCGCCCTGGGTTCGTTCGATGAGGGTATAGCTCAGCTGGCTTTCCAGGGTGCGGATGGTATTCCAGCAGCTGGAGTAACTCAGCTGCATCCGCTGTCCCGCTGCCCGGACGGACTTGGTCTCATCGATCAGCGTCAGCAACATGGCGATCTTACTGTCGAAGAAAGGCTTTTCCTTCGTTAAGGAAACGCTGACCACCGGCCGTACCAACTGGGAATTGTGATAGTCTACCAGTGCGGAGAAATCCTCCGGGGTGTCTGCATCGTGTACCGTGCCGGGGTCATCCACGTCGATTCGCAACAGGGGCGTTGTGCAGCGGTCCATGGCACCCTTCAGCCCCATTTCTCCGCAATCATCCAGAATTTCCGGAATCAGTTCGTTGGCGATGAGGATGGGATGTCCCTGTTTTCCCTTACACATGGGGCAAGCCAGCGCTGCACCGGAGTCCAGCAAAATATTCACCGTCTGGGCAGTAAAGAGGGGCACGTCCACAGGCGTGAAGAGGATCTTGTCGCATTTATCCTGCAGATACCGCAGACCAATTTTCACCGAGTCAAACATCTGGGTAGTTTCGTACTGCTCGTTTCTCAGGAAAATAATACCGTTTCCGCTTAAGTGCCGCTCCAAAACGGTGGCATTGTAGCCCGTGACCATGACGATCTTCGTGGCACCTGCCTGCTGCAGGGTGGCAATGACCCGCTGCGCCACGGAAATGGAACCGATACTGAGCATGGGCTTGAATTCCCCCATACGGGAAGACATACCCGCTGCAACGATCAATGCACCGATCTGCATGGAAATCCCTCCACAAATTGTTTTAGAATGCAAATTGTAATTTATTATAACTTCCTTTTGCTCTTATCATATCGATATTTTTTTACTCTGTAAACTAAAAAATAGCAACAACTTGTAAATTTGTGGAACTTTGATATAATGAAGTGGAGATTTTTGGAGGAGGTCACAGTATGGGCATCTATGTATGGGGCACCGGCTGCGGCGCGTCAGAGCTTTTGGAGCAGGGGCTGGCGCTGGATCGCATTTGCGCATTTGTGGACAGTTTCCCTTGCGGGGATACCTTTTTAGACAGACCGGTGATCCTGCCCAGCCAATTGCATCTGGAAGAAACAGATCTTCTGATCATCACCACCCGCCATGCGGATGCGGTTGCCCGCACTTGTAACGAATTGGGAATTTCCGGTGAAAACTGCCTGTATCTAAAAAATTACTGCGAGCTTCGGGATCGCAACCGAAACTGCAGGGCAGGGGAGATCCTGGGAGAAGACCTGTTGAGAAAACTGCTGCCAAAGCAGCATATCGTGCCGACCCCGGCACAATTGGCAGACGCGGTTCTGCCGGAGCGGGAACTGCAGAATGACTATGTACGCCTGGCCACTCTGGAGCTGATTTGCCGCAGATTGGAAAACGTCCCCGGTGCCGCAGCGGAACTGGGTGTCTACCGCGGATTCTTTGCCCGGTGTATCAATCAGTTATTACCGGAGCGGGAACTGTACCTTTTTGACAGTTTTGAAGGCTTTCGGGAAAATGCAGGCGCTTCCGAATCCTTCCAGGCAGCCCATGCCAATACGGGCATAGAGAAGGTACTGGCCATCATGCCCAATCCTGAAAATATCATTGTAAAGCCCGGCTTCTTCCCGGAATCCTTAAATGGGTTGGAGGAGCAGTTTTGTCTGGTGAGTCTGGATGTGGATTTTGAAGAGACCACATTGGCCGGTTTGCAGTATTTCTGGCCAAGACTTGCAAAAGGAGGCTATTTGCTTCTCCACGATTGGGGCAGCCCGAAACTGCCCGGTGTGGCAAAAGCGCTTGCCCGGTATGAGGCAGAACTGGGACAGACCCTCCCTGCTGTTCCCCTGTGTGATACAGGAGGAACCTTGATGCTCTGTAAATAGTATGTGAAAATTGGTAATAACATATTAAATTTTAATATAAGGGGATTGTGCATAGTGCATAATTCCCTTATATTTATTTCTGTAACTTACAATTGCTTGTAAGTTGCTTTTGGCCTGTTTGTACTGATAAAATATATGTGTGGCAAAGCATGCCAAAGCGCGATAAAGGCAGAAGGTGACATACATGGAAGAAAAGGTTTTTGAAATTTCTGCAAAAGAGGTAACCGTTGAAATAGTGGATGAGGCAACCGGAAAAGTATACCGCCGTACCCTCCCCATTGACTATTACGAGACCGCTAACGGTCTGGTGCTTCGGGGAGAGAACCTGGACGGCAGTATTTCCCAGCTGGTTTTTTATTCTGCCAGAGGCATGCAGCGTATGCAGGACTTAACTGGGGGTGGCCCCGATGAAGATCCCTGCGGTACCCACACGTAAATCCCCAAAATTAGAAGAATTTGAGGAGGAAACAATATGATTAGAAAGACATTTGTTATCAACGGCGTTCAGCGCACCATGATGGTCAATGAGAACGAAACTCTGGCCACCTTCCTGCGTGAGCGCCTGCTGCTGACCGGTTGTAAGATCGGCTGTGGCGAAGGCCATTGCGGCGCTTGTAACGTCATCGTGGACGGCAAGGTCGCCCGTTCCTGCCTGATGAAGCTCAGCAAGATCAAGGACGGCGCTGAGATCACCACCATCGAAGGCATCGGTACCATCTCCGATATGCATCCCCTGCAGGTCGCCTGGATGGCTCACGGCTGTGCGCAGTGTGGCTTCTGCTCCCCCGGCTTCATTATGACCGCAAAGGTATTGCTGGACAACAACAATGCTCCCACCCGTGAAGAAGTCCGTGACTGGTTCCAGAAGAACCGTAACCTGTGCCGCTGCACCGGTTACAAGCCTCTGGTGGACGCTGTTATGGACGCTGCCCGCGTTTACCGCGGAGAGATCACCAAGGAAGACCTGGTCTTCAAGCCCACCGGCGACTCCATCATCGGCACCAAGTACGTCCGTCCTTCCGCAGCCCAGAAGGTTATGGGTACCTGGGACTTCGGCGCTGACGACGCTCTGAAGATGCCCGAAGGCACCCTGCGCCTGGCTCTGGTACAGGCTAACGTTTCCCACGCTCTGCTGAAGGGTGTTGACACCGCAGAAGCTGAGAAGATGCCCGGCGTTTACAAGATCATCACCGCTAAGGACATCGTGGCTGCAGGCGGCAAGAACCGTATCAACGGCCTGGTCATGCTGCCTCTGAACAACAAGTGTGACGGTTGGGACCGTCCCGTTTTGTGTGACGAGAAGATCTTCCAGTTCGGCGATGCCATTGCCATCGTTGCTGCTGACACCGAGGCCCATGCCCGTGCCGCTGCTGATGCTGTCAAGGTCGACATCGAGCTGCTGCCCGCTTACATGAACGCCATGGACGCCATTGCCGAAGACGCAATCGAGATCCATCCCGGTGTTCCCAACGCTTACTATGAGACCAACTGTATCAAGGGCCCCGATATCGACTTCGATGCCGCTCCCAATGTGGTTGAGATCGAGTCCTACTGCTCCCGCCAGCCCCACCTGCACTTAGAGCCCGACTGCGGCTACGCATACATCGACGAAGACGGCATGGTCACTGTCCACTCCAAGTCCATCGGTATCCACCTGCATATGCCCATGATCGCTGACGGCATCGGCGTTCCCATGGACAAGCTGAGAATCGTTCAGAACCACGCCGGCGGCACCTTCGGCTACAAGTTCTCCCCCACCAACGAAGCCATCCTGGGCGCAGCTGCCAAGATTATCGGCAAGCCCGTGTCCCTGGTCTTCAACCAGTTCCAGAACATCACCTACACCGGCAAGCGTTCCCCCGGCTTCATGAACATCAAGCTGGCTGCCGACGAAAACGGCAAGCTGCTGGGTCTGTGGGGCAACAACTACATCGACCACGGTCCTTACTCTGAGTTCGGCGATCTGCTGACTCACCGTCTGAGCCAGTTCGTTGGCGCAGGCTACGACATCCCCACCATCCGCAACAAGTCCCAGACCGTCTTCACCAACCACGCCTGGGGCTCTGCATTCCGTGCTTACGGTTCTCCCCAGTCCTTCATGGGCTCTGAAATCGCCATCGACGTTCTGGCCGCCAAGATGGGCATGGATCCCTTCGATATCCGCGAGCTGAACTGCTACAAGGAATCTGAAAAGTCCACCATCCCCACCGGCTACGCGCCCGATGTCTACTGTCTGGAAGAAATGTACAAGATGGCTCGTCCTCTGTACGAGGCAGGTAAGGCTCGCGTTGCTGAGAAGAACGCTGCCTCCGATGGCCGTTACAAGTACGGTATCGGTGTTGCTTCCGGTGTTTACGGCTGCGGTCTGGACGGCGTTGACGCATCCCAGGCTTACGCTGAGCTGAATCCCGACGGCACCGTCACTATGTACGCTTCTTGGGAAGATCACGGCCAGGGCGCTGATATGGGCGTTCTGATGTCCGCTCACGAGACTCTGCGCCAGGCAGGCATCAAGCCCGAGCAGATCAAGCTCGTTATGAACGACACCAAGTACACTCCCAACTCCGGCCCCGCAGGCGGTTCCCGCAGCCAGGTTATGTCCGGTAACGCTTGCCGTCTGGCAGCAGAAAACCTGGTTGCTGCAATGAAGAAGGAAGACGGCACCTACCGTACCTACGACGAAATGAAGGCTGAAGGCATTGAGACCAAGGTTCTGGGCAACTGGGTCTGCGACTACTGCGCAACTCACCCCGTTGATCAGGCTACCTCTCAGGGCGAGCCCTTCGCAACCTATATGTACACCCTGTTCCTGCCCGAGGTCTGCGTCGATACCCAGACCGGTAAGGTTACCGTTGAGAAGTTCACCTGCGTTGCTGACGTGGGTACCATCATGAACAAGCTGCTGGTTGACGGCAACTTCTACGGCGGCCTGGCACAGGGCATCGGCTTGGCTCTGACCGAGGACTTCGATGACCTGACCAAGCACACCAGCCTGAAGGGCTGCGGTATTCCTTATCCCAAGGACATTCCCGATGACATCGAACTGCACTACCTGGAGACTCCTCGTCCCAACGGCCCCTACGGTGCTGCTGGCTGCGGCGAAGCTCCTCTGGATGCACCTCACCCCGCAATCCTGAATGCGATCTACAACGCTACCGGCGCTCGTATCACCCGCATTCCCGCACTGCCCGAGGTGGTCCTGGCAGCTCTGAAGGAACTGTAAGATACAATTTCACAAATAGCCCGAGCTATGTTATAATAGAGGGGCGGCATAGCCGCCCCTCTATTTTCAAATATGTTGCGGAAAGCGGGAATCCAGCATTTGCGTTTTCCGGGATATATTTCCACTGTGCCCAAAGGAGGAATCCTTATGATCATTGAAGAACGGCTCTCCACCCATGTATACCGCCAGAAACAGCTTTTCGGCAAAGAGGAACTGGAAGCGCGGGAGTCTGCCTGCGTACATGAGCAGTCTGCTTACTGCAATGCCGCCTGCCCTCTGAAACTGGATACCAAAGCTATGATGGCCGCGGTGGCAGCGGGAGATTTTACCAAAGCCTTGGCACTGTATGATAAGATCACCCCGTTCCCCCACATTCTCTCCGCCGGCTGTGAGGCGCCCTGTGAGGGCAAGTGCAAGCTCTGCGCCTTAGGTGAGGGTATTGCCATCCGGCAGTTGGAGGCAGCCGCAGTTCAGTACGGCGAGATGCCCCGGAAGAAAGGCTTCCTGCGGAAGAAGACGAAAAAGTGCGCCGTATTTGGGACCGACCTGTTCAGCCTGTTCCTGGCAGGAGAACTGGCAAAGAAGATGTACCCGGTGACGGTGTACACGGAGCATGAAGACGATGCTTCTTTGATTGCTGCCGTAATTCCTATGCTGCCTGCACCTATACAGGAAGCATCGGTGGCTGCCCTCAAGAAGATGGACATTCAATTCGTCTGGAATGCGGATGTGACTGCAGCCTATGCAGAACCCTATGATTTGAAATGTGCGTCTTATGAAGTGGCGAACATGCTCCATCCCGACCTTGCCGTTGACGAAGCAGTGATGGTGGCAAGAGAGTATAAGCTCATCACCGGTAAGACTGAGGGTATCCTGGGCGCCGCGTTCGGTGCTAAGAAAGCAGCGCTCTCTGCCGACCGTATGGCCCAGAACCTGGATCCCAGCAATACCAGAGGTGAAGAGGGCAGCGTCCAGACCCGGCTGTATACCAATCTGGAAGGCATCGAACCTACAAGCCGAATCGAGTGTAACAGCAGGGAAGGTGCTATCGCCGAGGCAGGCCGCTGCATCCAGTGCCACTGCGATGAATGCATTAAAGGCTGTGCCTATTTGCAGCATTATAAGAAATTCCCCCGCATTCTCACCCGTGAGATCTACAATAATGTGTCTATCATTATGGGCGACCATATGATGAACGGCCCTATCAATGCCTGCAGCCTGTGCGGCCAGTGCAGTGTCCTGTGCCCCAACGGCTATGACATGGCGGAAGTCTGTCATATGGCCCGGCAGAATATGGTCTACACAGGGAAAATGTCGCTGGCTGTTCATGAATTTGCCTTGATGGACATGGCCTTTTCTAATGAAGAGGCCTTCCTCTGCCGGAAGCAACCGGGATATGATACCTGCAAATATGTGTTCTTCCCCGGCTGCCAGGCCACGGCGATTGCGCCGGCTACCGTCAGAGCGGCATACCTGGATCTGTGTGACCGCCTGGAGGGCGGTGTGGCGCTGATGCTGGGTTGCTGCGGTGCCATCTGCGATTGGGCCGGCCGGTATGAAATGCAGGAAGACACCATCCGTTTCCTGGATGAAAAAATGGCAGAACTGGATAATCCTACGGTGATCGCCGGCTGCCCCACCTGCAGAAAAGAACTCTCCCGCTATGAAAATGTGGGAATCTGGGAGATCCTTGAGAAGATTGGCCTTCCCGAAAAAGCCCAGCGGGCGGACAAACCCATTGCCATTCACGATGCCTGCGGCGCAAGGGGTGACCACGATACCCAGCAGAGTATCCGCCGGATCGCGGAGAGCTTGGGCTGTAAAGTGGAAGACACCGAATACAGCGGTGATAAATCCCCCTGCTGCGGCTATGGCGGCCTGACCCAGTACACCAACCGGGAAGTGGCAAAGAAGATGACAGACAAGTGCTTGGAGCGCTCTGACCTGCCCTACCTTTCTTACTGTATGGCCTGCCGCGACCGGTTTGCCAGAGAGGGCAGAGAGTCTATGCACCTGCTGGAACTGGTGTACGGCACCTCTGCCGACCACTGCCCCGATATCAGCGCCAAGCGGTATAACCGCCTTGGCCTCAGGCAGCAGCTGCTGAAAGAACTTTGGAATGAGGAGGTAAATGCCGTGGAGCTTGGCTTTACCCTCGAATATACCCCGGAAGCCACCGAGATGATGGACGACCGGATGATCCTCCAGTCCGATGTGGTGCGGGTGCTTCAGTCCCTGCGGGAAACCGGCGAAGCCATTCTGGACGGTGAGACCCACCTGTGCATCACCCGGGCAAGACTTGGCAATGTGACCTTCTGGGTCAAGTACACCGAAACGGAAACCGGCTACCTGGTTCACAGAGCCTACAGCCACCGGATGAAAGTTTTCAACAGAGAGTAAGGAGCGCACTATGGCAACAGAAAAAACTTACTATGTGATCGACCCGGAGGGAAAGCTCACCTGTATGAAGTGCAAGGTGCCCCTGCAGAAGGGCAAGGCAAAGTTTATGTATCTGGATAACGGTTTTCCCGTGGAACTGCCGGTATGCCCCCAATGCGGCTTCGTGTATGTTCCCGAGGAATTGGCTCTTGGCAAGGTGCTTTCCGTGGAGAAAGCCCTGGAGGATAAGTGATGCTCCGGCACCCCGGCGGCGAAAAGCACAGCCGCTATCTGATTGAACTGGCCTTTCTGGAAGCCCCCTGCAAATGGCTGGATATGGGTGCAGGTGACGGAGAAACCGTCCGCTTGCTGTGCAGCTTAGGCTACAGCGCTGAGGGCATTGATCTTGCGCCCAGAGGCAAAGATGTGACCCGGGGCAATTTCCTGGAAGCCCCCTGGCAGGATGGCTTCTTTGACGGTATCCTCAGCCAGTGCAGCTTTTATGTCAGCGGCAATGTGGCAGGTAGTTTGCAGGAGGCCTCCCGATTGCTGCGTAAAGGCGGTAAACTGGTGTTTTCCGATGTGACGGAGAATGTGGTGCAGCTGTTGAGCGATTGCCGCAAGGCGGGCTTTGCGGTGCGGCACATGGAAGACATGACCGAGGAATGGAAAACGTACTACCTGGAAGCCCTGTGGACGCAGGACAATGTATGTGTCCCCACCGGCAAGAAAGTCAGTTATGTACTCTTTATCTGTGAAAGGATGTGAACCATGGACCTGGAAGAGAGAATTATGGAACTCAGTCGCTACGGTTATGCCTGCGGTCAGATCCTGGGTATTTTGCTGCTGGATACCATCGGTGAGGAAAATCCCGCACTGATCCGCTGTATGCAGGGCTTAAACGGCGGCATCGGCGGCAGCGGTGATATCTGCGGCTGTATGGCGGCAGGTTGCTGTCTGCTGTCCTGGTTTACCGGAAAACCCGGCGATACCGATTATGACAGCCCCCACCACAAGGGTGCCATGGGTGAATTTACAAAGTGGTTTATCGATGAGATGGAATTTCAGTACACTGCCACCGACTGTCGGGATATTGTGGGCAATAACCCTGCCAAAAAAGTCCAGTATTGCCCCGGCATTATCGCGTCTACTTACGAGAAATGTATGGAGATCCTGGAAGCAAGAGGGTTAATATAATGCTGATCGGTAAGACAATGTCGGTCTGCCCTGTGTGCCTGGCAAAAATTCCGGCGCAGAAAGCGGTAGGGGAAGACGGCAATCTCTATATGGAAAAACGCTGCTGGGAACACGGCAGTTTCCGCACCCTCATCTGGGAGGGTAATTTGGAAAGTTATGTAAACTGGGCGGCAAATGATGTGGACGGTACGGTGATCCCCGTTCGGGCGCAACCGGTGGAAAAAGGTTGCCCCTATGACTGCGGCCTGTGCCAAAATCATGAGCGGGACGGCTGCTGCGTGCTGCTGGAACTGACCAATCGCTGCAACTTGAGATGTCCCGTCTGCTTTGCTTCCGCAGGAGAACAACAGCCAAAAGACCTTTCCCTGGAGGAAATCAGCAAGCAGTATGATTTGCTGATGGAGCGGGGTGGCCCCTTTAATATCCAGCTTTCCGGCGGAGAGCCAACGATGCGCGATGACCTGGATGCCATCATTGCCTTGGGCAAAGAAAAAGGTTTTTCGTTTTTCCAGCTGAATACCAACGGTATCCGTCTTGCCAATGAGGCTGGCTATGCCAAGCATTTGGTAAATGCCGGTGTCAGTGTGGCATTTCTGCAGTTTGACGGTTTGGATGACAACATTTACCGGACACTCCGTGGTGCGGATTTACTGGAAATCAAATTGAAAGCCATCGACAACTGTAAGGAAGCAGGTCTTCCTGTGGTACTGGTGCCTACGGTTGCTCCCGGGGTTAATGATCACACCTTGGGTGATATTCTGCGGTTTGCGCTTAGCCGCGCACCCCATGTTCGCGGTGTCCATATCCAGCCCATCTCCTATTTTGGGCGCTGCGGTCTGGAAGCACCGGAAGTACGGCTTACGATCCCCGCGGTACTGCGCAGAATCGAAGCGCAGACTGAGGGACTGATGAAAATCACGGACTTTGGCGGTGGCGGTGCGGAAAGTCCTTACTGCTCCTTCCACGCCAGCTTTATGCGAAAGAAAGATGGCACGATAAAAGCGCTGCCCCGCAGAAAAAGCCAATGCTGCTGTGTAAAATCCAGCGAGGCCAGGGATTTCGTATCCCAACAGTGGAGTGGCAAAGCCAGTTGCTGCGATGGGGATGAAGCAACATCCTCTTTGGACGTATTCCTGCAGCAGACTGTGGAAAATACCTTTACCGTATCCGGTATGGTGTTCCAGGATGCCTATAATTTAGACTTGGACCGGTTGCGTCGCTGTTATATCTGTGAAGTAGACACGGAGAAGGGCATGGTGCCTTTCTGTGCTTATAACTTGACGGATATCCACGGACGTTCACTTTATCGAAAATGAAAAAAACAAATTTAGAAAACTGGATCTGTGAAACCGAAGCCCTCCCGGAACTTACCCGGGAGGGCTTAGAGACTTTGCAGCTGAAGCGATTGAACCAAATGCTAAGTCGCTTGGCGCAGCAGAGTAGATTTTATACAAACCTACCGACAAAACTAAACAGCCTGCAAGAACTGCAAACATTACCTTTTACCACACCCCAAATGCTGGCGGAGCAATCGGGGAAATTTCTGCTTACCTCCCAATCAGAGGTGAGACGTGTGATCTCCGGTGCTACTTCCGGTACCACGGGCCCTGCCAAACGGGTTTTTTACACAGATACAGACACAGAACACACGGTGGGGTTCTTTGCTGCCGGTATTTCGGAAATGCTTTCTAAAAGGGAGAAGTGCTTGATTGCCTTTCCTTTTACCGGACCCTTTGGATTGGGTGACTTGATTGCTAAAGCGGTAGAAAGGTTAGGCGGTATTCCCATCAAGGCCGGATTTGGCCAAACCTGGGAAGAACTGATTTCGCTGGTAGAAGATACGCATCCGGAAACCTATATCGGTTTTCCGGTGACTTTATTGGGCCTTGCGCGAATGTACAGAGAAGAACTCCCCATCCAAAGAGCGCTGGTTTCCGGTGATGCCTGCCCAAAAGGGGTTATGACCGAGCTGGAGAAGATGCTTGGGAGTAAGCTCTATCCCCATTACGGTAGTCGGGAATGCGGTTTGGGCGGCGCGGTGACTTGTTCTGCTCACAAGGGTATGCACCTGCGGGAGAACCATATTATTGCCGAGATCATCGATGAAAACGGCAATGTGCAGCCCGATGGAGAATACGGCGAACTGGTAATTACCACCATCGGCGCCGATGCCATGCCGCTGATTCGCTATAAAACCGGCGACTACACCCGGATTCTGCCACCCTGCCCCTGCGGTAGTGTTACCAAGCGTCTGGACACCGTTTCCCGCCGTGATGGTGAAATCTCCATAGAGGACCTGGACAGCGCGTGCTTCCGGATCGAAGGGCTGGTGGACTACCGTGCTTCTCTGGACGGAAGTTTGACCATCGAAGCCCGGACGGTGTGCCCAGGTCTGGAAGCACGAATCCACGATGCAGTAACATCGCTATACGCTGATTTGGAGGTAGTTGTACACGCGTCTTTGTGCCGGCATTCTGACCGCCCCATGTATATGGGAAAACGGCACATCCTGCGGCTGTGATGCTATGTGCAAATTGGTTCGTTTTCGTGCCGTTTCGCACGGAAGTGTTTCAGGTTGCTTGAAGCATCCGCTTTTTGAAATACAATATAGTTATCTAAATGAGGAAGTGAATGCTGGCAGTGGCCTTCCCTGCGGATAACATCGATTGGGGAGGGATTCATTGGAATCCCTCCTTTTTACATACAGGAGGTGACCATAGTGAAGCTCGGCGCTGTTTTGATTGCAGCGGGCAAAAACGCCAATCCCTTGCTGCCCTCAGGCGAGATTACCGTTGCCCAAAGAATGATTGCAACCCTTCAGAAAACCGGTGTGATACGGATCACAGTGGTTACGGGACCGTCCGACAAGAAAATGGAAAAGCAGCTTGCCCAGTATGGCGTATGCTCGATTTTGTGGAAGAGGCGTTAGGTTATCCGCTGCTGCTGCGAAACAAAGGCGGTCCTTCCGGGGCTGGAAGTGTCTTGACATCCAGGGGACAGACCCTTTTGGATGCATACGAGCGGTTTGAAAATGCCGCGAAAGAGAATGTAGAAAAACTGTATGAAGCGTATCTTGGCGATGTGATATAAGCATAACAAGACCACCTGACTGAGCGTTAGCGCAGCCAGGTGGCCTTTCTTTTTTGGAAACTGATAGTGTGGCCTGTCAGTTTCCAGTGTTGCCTGCTTCTTCAAACACACTTGCCACATCCCACATCGATATCTTCCTGTTTACACATTAGTTGCGCTGTGATATAATAGTACAAATAACATCACATATCAAGAGGGAGGAAAAAGATATGCGAAGAAATGAAGAACAGATTGCCATATACTCCCGTAAATCCAAGTTCACTGGCAAGGGTGAAAGTATTGGCAATCAGGTGGAACTCTGTAAAGAGTATGTCCGCAATATGTTCGGCGAGGAATATGTGGATCGCTGTGTTGTGTTTGAGGACGAGGGATTCTCCGGCGGTAATCTGCAAAGACCGGACTTCAAACGGATGATGGAGGAAGTGCGTAAGCGCAAATTCAAGGCAATTGTAGTCTATCGCTTGGACAGAATCAGCCGTAATATCAGTGACTTTACGGGGCTGATCGATGAACTGACCAAGCTGGATGTATCTTTCGTATCCATTAAGGAGCAGTTCGACACCAGCACCCCTATGGGCAGAGCCATGATGTTTATTATCTCCGTGTTCTCCCAGCTAGAGCGTGAAACCATTGCTGAGCGTATCCGGGATAATATGCACGAATTGGCAAAGACCGGTCGCTGGCTGGGCGGCAATACGCCCACCGGCTTCAAATCCGGTTCCGTCAGTAAGATCACCATTGACGGAAAAGAACGGAAATCTTATAAGCTGATCCCGATTCCTGAGGAAATCGAGATTCCTAAAATGATTTTTGGCCTCTATATAGAAACGGATTCTTTGACCGCTGTGGAAGCAGAGTTGCTGCGGCAGCGAATCAAAACCAAGCAGGGAAAGGACTTTACCCGCTTTGCAATCAAGGCGATCTTGCAGAATCCTGTCTATATGGTTGCAGACGAAGATGCCTACAACTACTTCATAGAAAAGGAAGCGGAGATTTTCTTCCCCAAGGAAGCATTTGACGGAAGCTGCGGTATCATGGCCTACAACCGCACGAACCAGGAAAAGGGAAGAACTACACAGCTTCTTCCGGTCAGCGAGTGGATTATTGCTATTGGTAAGCATCCCGGTTTCATTCCCTCTAAGCAGTGGATCAAGGTGCAGGAATCCCTGGACAGAAATAAATCCAAGGCATACCGCAAGCCCCGGAATAATGAAGCCCTGTTGACCGGTTTGGTGTATTGCTCCTGCGGCGAAAGGATGTACCCCAAACTGTCCCAGCGCAAAACTGCTTCTGGTGAAGTCATTTACACCTATGTATGCAAAATGAAAGAGCGGAGCAAGCGGGAACGCTGCAACCGCCGTAATGCCAATGGTAATATCCTAGATGCAGCAATCATTGAGCAAATCAAATCTCTGACAGACCATGACAGCAGTTTCATTTCTCAGCTTGCAAAGAGCCGTGAGTTCTACACCGGCAAGCGGGAACAGTATGAGCGGCAGCTGGAGGAACTTCGGGTAGAACATGAGATGAACGAAAAAACCATCAATGGCCTTGTTGATTCTTTGGGCATGGTTGGTGACTCTATTGCCAAGCCTCGTGTTTTGAAGCGCATTGAAGAACTGTCCGATATAAACCGGGATGTGGAGAACCGCATCCATGAGCTGGAAGGTTTGGTCAATGTCAATTCACTTACCGATGCTGAGTTTGATCTGCTGCGGCAGATGCTGTCCATGTTCCGTACCAGCATTGATGATATGTCCATCGAGGAAAAAAGAGCAGCAATCAGAACCGTTGTCCGCAAGGTGATTTGGGACGGTGTGAATGCACATGTGGTTCTGTTTGGTGCGGATGAAAGTGATATTGAATTCCCCGATATGGATGACAGGTTAGCTCACATGGACGACGAAAGTGGCGAAGAAGAACCCCTGGAAGCCTTCGCAGATGTCGATTATGGCGATTTTGAGGAGGATAATAGCGGCCTGGGAAAAAATGAACCCTCCAACGCTTCTAAAAGTCGTTGGGGGGAGGATATCAAATGAGATCCTGATGTATTTTCGGGGGCAGAAGAAGAGTGCGCAGGATGTTTCGCTTTCGGATTATATCGAGACCGGGACGGATGGAGCGGCGCTTTCTTTGATGGACGTGGTCAGCGAGGACGGCGATTTGCTGGAACAGGTGTCCTCCCGGGAGAGCGCGGAACAGCTGCATCGGGCGATTCGGTCTTGCTTGACGGAGCAGGAGCGGGAGGTGGTCGTACTGCGGTATGGGCTGAACGGGCAGCCGCCGAAGCGGCAGCGGGAGGTGGCGATCATTACCGGGATCAGCCGGAGTTATGTGTCCAGAATCGAGAAGCGGGCGCTGCAGAAGCTGCGGAAGGCGCTGGAAGCGTGAGGGATGCTCTGGTTGAATTGCCAAGCGTTGATGGTGCGCGACTCTTCTCCGGACAAAGGGGTTAGGGAAGTTCTGAATAAATCATCCGCTGACGGTTCTTGCCGGTTTAATCAGAGCTTCCTTAAAAATAGG
>OLGY01000859.1_pt1 | contig 18165 bp, 11 predicted proteins | sample 1605951 | NCBI WGS metagenome assembly OLGY01 (sample SAMN03283280) | human gut metagenome | biome: human-associated habitat; material: feces | host: Homo sapiens | place: Peru | collected 2012
CGCTTTCGCCCGAAGAGATGGCACGCATCCAAACGCTCGACCTTGACCGCTCGGCATTCTATTCTCACTTCGACCCCGAAAAAGTAGAGTGGCTGAATCAGGTACGTTACGATATTTAAAGTAGGGGAAATACTGAAGCGCCATGCCGACCATGGATATTCAGTAATGAGAGGATGTGTACACGCAAGAAGGACGTTGAAAGGCTTAGTTGCGGATTTGAGGTTTGTTTTGAATTACTCTAAAAACTATTATTTGCGCAAAGTTACAAAAATCTATCGTATCTGCAAAAGAAAAAGGGGAACTTTTCTTCTTTATCAAAGAAAAGCAGTACCTTTGCACCCTAATCATCAAAAAATACGATATGCCACAATCACTACATATTGCAATTATTGGTGGGGGTGCCGCAGGATTCTTTGCGGCGATAGAGGCCAAGCGCAACTTCCCTCACGCCGACATTACTATATTCGAGAAGAATTCGAAGGTTCTCGCCAAGGTGGAAATCACGGGAGGAGGAAGATGTAATCTTACCAATTCTTTTGAGGAGATTTCCGACCTGAAACAGGCGTACCCTCGCGGACATAAACTGATGAAGCGACTCTTCAAGAGATTCGACTACCAGCATGCCTACAACTGGTTTGAAGAGAACGGCGTGCCACTGGTTACGCAGGAAGACCAGTGCGTGTTTCCGCAATCGCAGGATTCGCACAGCATCATCGACTGTCTGGTGAATACAGCCAAGCGACTGGGCGTGAAGATACAATGCAACCACCAGCTCACCGCCATCACCGAACTGGAAGATGAACGCCTGCTTCTGGATTTCAAGGTTTCAAAAGGAAATCTATCGGGGGCATCTTCTGCCTCTTTTCTGAAAGCATCTTCTGCCTCTCATCCCGTTTCCGAGATCAAGCAGATAGCCTTCCATCGGGTAGCCATCACTACAGGCGGTCATCCCAAGATGGAAAGCTTCAAGCATCTCTCTGATTTAGGACATGCGATAGAGCAGCCTATCCCATCGCTCTTCACCTTCAACATCGCCGACAAGGCTTTCAAGAACCTGATGGGCACGGTGGTAGAACCTGTATATACCAGCATTCCAGGCACCAAACTGAAGGCAGAGGGTCCGCTCCTCATCACCCATTGGGGCATGAGCGGTCCTGCCGTGCTGAAACTCTCATCCCATGCAGCCCGCTATCTGCACGAGAACAATTATCAAATCAGGATTTCCGTAAACTGGGTACACGAGAGCAACCGCTCGCTGGTGGAAGAGAACATCCAGGGCATCATCATCGCCAACCCACAGAAGCAGCTGGCAAACATCCGCCCTTACAATCTCCCATCCCGCCTCTGGCTCTTCCTGATTCAAAAGATGGGATACGCGCCCGAGAAGAAATGGAGCGAAATGGGAAAGAAGGGATGCAACCTGCTGATAGAAACCCTCACCAACGACCTCTATCAGGTGAACGGCAAGGGAGCCTTCAAAGAGGAGTTTGTTACCTGCGGCGGAATCAGCCTCAGCAACATCGACCTGCATACCCTGGAGAGCAAGGTGTGCCCTCACCTCTTCTTTGCCGGCGAAGTACTCGATATCGATGCCATTACTGGCGGGTTTAACCTTCAGGCAGCCTGGACCACGGGATATGTGGTGGGACAGCACATCGGAGAATAAACACATCGGAGAATAAACACATCGGAGAATAAAAGGCGGGGCGGGTTCCACTAGAAGGAACTCGCCTTCGTGCCTTATCCCCCTTTCTAAAAAACTTTTCTCCCCAAAAACTTGCCATATCCCCCTTTCTAAAAAACTTTTCTCCCCAAAAAACTTGCCATATCAAATAATTATTGTATTTTTGCAGTAAGATTAAAAAAAAGAAAGATTATGGCAACAAAACTATATCCTTTAGGCATACAGACTTTCGAGCGAATTCGAGAAGAAGACAAACTGTATATCGACAAGACGGAATACATCTACCACATGGCTCACACCAACGGTAAGTATTTCTTCTTAAGCCGACCACGCCGCTTCGGTAAATCGTTATTGGTTTCCACCTTCAAAAACTATTTTGAGGGAAAGAAAGATCTGTTCAAAGGACTTGCCATAGAAAAGCTGGAGAAAGAATGGACAGCATATCCCGTGCTGCATTTTGACCTAAGCGGAGGCAAGCACATGGAAAAGGATCAGTTGGAAAGATATCTCGGTTTCATACTCGAAATGGAAGAGAAAAAATGGGGTATCACCCAACCGCAGATTGATGCCAACAACAGACTCACAGAACTGATCTTTACGGCATACGAGAAAACAGGGAAACAGGTGGTTGTGCTCATCGACGAATATGATGCACCGATGCTTGACGTGGCACACGAACAGGAGCAACTGGATGCTCTGCGAAACATCATGCGCAACTTCTTCAGTCCACTGAAATTCTGCGAAGCAAAACTCCGTTTCGTCTTCCTCACCGGCATCACCAAGTTCTCGCAGGTAAGCATCTTCAGCGAACTGAATAACATCACCAATATTTCGATGAATAAGGAATATGCGGGAATATGTGGAATCACCAAGGAGGAACTGCTCACACAGATGTCGGACGATATTGATGAATTGGCAAAATCGCTGGGCTCCACAAGAGAAGCTGCCATCGAAGAACTGAAAATGAACTACGATGGTTATCATTTCTCAGCCTTGTCGCCAGATATATTCAATCCGTTCAGTCTGCTCAACTGCTTTGCCAGCCAGGATTTCGGTTCATACTGGTTTGCTTCCGGTACTCCAACCTACCTGATTAACATGATGCGGAAGTTTCATGTTTTGCCAGCAACTCTTGGGAAGATGTATGCCAAATCATCAGCCTTTGATGCTCCGACTGAGAACATGACGGCTATTACCCCTTTGCTATACCAAAGTGGCTATCTTACCATCAAAGATTATGACAAGGCTAGCAAGCTATATACTCTTGATTTGCCGAACAAGGAAATTAAAGTAGGATTATTCGAGAATCTTCTTCCTAACTATCTGGAAGGAATCTTTGCCCAGAATGGAGATGTCACCATCGCTCAGATGTCTGTGCTTATCCGTCAGGACAATATGGATGGAGCTTTGCAGCTGCTCCAGACCTTCCTGGGAACTGTGCCATATTGCAACGTCACCAACCACGAGGGTCATTACCAACAGATGCTTTTTGTCATCTTCTCGCTCTTGACAGCTTATGTGGTAGATGTAGAAGTGCACACTCCCAATGGAAGGGTAGATATCGTGATGCTGACCGCCACCCGTCTCTATATCATAGAGCTGAAGCTGAACAGGGACGCCCAGACGGCTTTGCAGCAAATCAACCTCAAGAATTATGCCCAGCGCTTTGCGCTTTGCGGCAAACCAATTGTGAAAGTGGGTATCAACTTCAATTCTACCCAGGGAAATATTGAGGATTGGATAATTGAAGAAGAATGATAGGGCTAATTAGCATCTTGTAAAAAGAGAACGCACATCAGCTTTTGTGCACGCATGTCTCAGCTGATGTGCGGAGATAAATACCTTATAAAGCCTGGGATTGAAAAGTAACAACCTGATTATCAAATAGAAAATCCTAATAATTCTGCTTTTTTCTTCAAGTCAATTGCCTTTTCTGCCGTCTTTATAGTTTTGAAGAGTCTATTGTTCTCGAACTTTTTAATATAATTCGAAATCTGTCTCCTTTCGATTAAGGAGAGTTTATTCTCTTTCTTTGCCCAAATCAACATAGCTTCCCATAATTCTGCCGGGATAGCATTAGCCTGGATGATGATTCCTTTTTCTTCTTCATTATATTCTTCTAGATTATCATCTTCAGAAATAAGTAAAGAAGCTGGAATGGTATGCCCTTCTATCATATCCTTTAAATCTTCCCAACACTTAGCATTCTTTGTGAATGACCTGGAATTGTCTTGGTCGAGAAAATCATTAATTTTGACTACTTCTCTTTCGATAACTTCTTCTAATTGAGGCTGTACCTTTTCATTCTTCCAAATATATGTAAGGTTAAGGCATTGATTACTCAGATGGGAAATCGCAGCCATAGTGTAGGCTGTAGTTCTTGACTTAAAACCATTTTGACCGCATCTCTTTTCAAAGCATTCTTCTATGTCTTTATAGAGAATGCTCAATGCAACTATTTTATGCCAATAAGTTGCATCTATGACGGTTTGATTTCTCTTTAATGAAGACATGAAAGAAGCAAAGCATTTTTCTCTGCTGTTGCAAGCAATATGAGGTTTCATTTCCCAAATAGTCATAACCTTAGCGATGTCTGTCTTGGTTAACATCTGTTTTTTGGGAAATTCAATCTTAAAATTCTTTTCCTCAAGTTCATTTAAATTGGCTCTTGTATCAGTGTATTGTCCTCGCATACGCTCAAAGAACCATTTGGTATTGGATATGGGAGCAATTTCTTCTTTGCTTAGTTTCTCTAATTTTACAAGATACTCATCACCTGAGTCAAAGTCAGAAAGCTTGATGCTGGTTTGGCTATTTGCACATTTCGAAATAGAGCTTACAATTTCGGAATATTTCTCTTTATTCTTTACCACACTCACTTTCATTTGCACAAACACCTTACTTAGGTCACAATCTGTGGCACAGGCTATGGATGCCGTTGTCTGTCCGCCATTTACGATTTGCCAATCTTTCAGTTTTGTGATATATTGAATGCGTCCTGTTTGTTTCAATTCAACTTCACTTGCTGTGGTCGAGATGCCATTATTGTATGAAAAAAACATTTCTGGTGTCTTTTTGATAGTCGACATAATACGCTGGTTTACCTTGCTTTTATTGCGTAAGAATGCTCTAACATTCTTTTCAAGGAGCAAGGTTCGGTATTGATTGTATATCTTAGCCAATACATCTCCAGAAATGATAGCAAGATAAGTATCGACGCTAGGATTATCATCCTCAACTTTTAAACATTGAATTTTTGGAGCAATTTGTTCCTTATTTTGAGAATTCTTATTGGTAACATAATATTTTATGTCATTCTCAAAATCAATTTCAATTTTATCATTGCCTTGCTTAATCTGGTCCTGTCTGTAAATACTAGCAATATCCCAGACATGATACTCATAAAGAACTCCGTCCTCATCTTCATTAAGAGTGTGAATTTCGTTGCTGGAAACTGCACCATCTGTTAAAAGGTAAAATCTTATCATATTGACCTTACCTTTAGATTCTCTTATAATATTAATTGCATCTTGAACTTCGCTAGTAAACTCACTTTCAGATCCATAAAATGGTGATTTCTTTTTGATGCATTGATTGTAAAACTCACGGAGATAATTGAAACCAGTTCTTACTCTGGAATCAATTCTAGAAGCTAATGGAGTAGCATGTATAAAAAGAAAGAGATCAAGTGATTCTGCCTCATCATTATAGTCGTATGCCGTGAGTTTTGCTTTAGCTCCGGAAAATACGCAAATTTCAGGAGCACTAACCTCATCACATTCTTCCATACAGTCCAAATAGTATCTTACGAGTTCGGTATTGACGTCTATGTCATTATTCTCAGCAGAGTCCTGTACCGTATCCATAACATATTGTGCAAATTCTTTTATATTCATATTGTCATTTTTATTTGTTAATGATTACTTTTAAATATGATATGCCTTTTTAATCATGCTAAGATTTGTATTCTTGTCATTGTGTGTCTCTACGAAATGACCAAAGAACTTGATAACATGGCATAGTTGTAGAACATATCCAAAGAATAATTCCTTTTCGTTTTCATCAATGGTTAAGTCTTTATCATCGATGGTATATTCGTTCATCTCACTTGTATGAGAGTTAGCGCTGCAAAAATTAAGAATATTCTGGGTTATAAACCCCATATATTTAGGAAATATGGTATCGTTCTCAACTCCCGTCTTTTCGTTTTTTTCTTTTCCGTATCTAAGTTTGCTATGGGATGTAGCTTTGCCCGACATAAACCGATTAGCATCCAAAAGATTTAGTTGCCCTGCTCTGTCAAAACATTCATTTGGCAATAAACCCATTTTGTGAGCAGCACGGAAGACATGTTCCATTACTTTGCGCAATGGATTACCTTGATACTCAAAGTGCGGATTGCTTTCTGGATAATAAAGATTACAAAGCATCTTGAGCATGATGTTGCGTGCTTCTTTAGCTATAAGTTTTCCTTCTCCCATATATTGGAAGGTATCCTGATAGCGGAAAAGCACTTTGTTTGCTATCTGATTACCTGCAATTCTCTTGATATTTTCAAACAGTTTCTCTGGACTATTTTCGTTTTGAGCAGAACTAGTCTTGGAGTAAACCATATTTCCCCATTCTTTCTCATATTCAGAATGATTATACTGAGCGATATCCATAACGGAACTAAAGCCATCCATAGTACCGGCAGATAGTATATACCAAGGAATGGTTGCTTGCCTTTTACCAAAGAATTTATTCAGAGTTGGTAGTACTTTATGAATAAAACTGCATTCTTCCGGATCATTCGCATTCATTTTGCATTCTGCATCCAAAATAATAGCTGAGTATTCCTCGAAGTTTTCCTTCAACAGACTCTCTGCATCCTCCCAGTTATTAACTGGGCAGAGGTCTATATTGTAGTCCTCTGCCTTGATTTGGAAACCTTCTATGATAGATGAGTCGTCATCTATCCATAGAACTTTATATGGTATTTCGTTTGCCATGATGTTCTTTTTAAGAGTTAAACATTATTGCTTACTTCCTTGAAAGATAACTTGTAACTAACAGGAAAGTCTTCTTGTGGAGTAGAGATGAATTCTGCTTCTCCCTGAAACTCTCGCATGAGGTTTCTTACCTCATATCCCCCAATGCCGTAGTGGGCTTGCCCACTTTTGGAAGATCTTCCGTATGTGAAGACATCTTCAGAACTGATTTTCTCGTGGATGGGATTGCCGTTATTTGAGACAACAATATATGGTAAACCATTATCCATAAGGACCTCAATTTTAACGATATTGCTTTCTGAAGTCTTGTTCTCAAAGCCATGACAGCAAGCATTGTTAATGATGTTATCAAACACCATTGTGAGAGCTTGTTTAGAAAACGCTACTTTTGGCACTTTATTGTTGGCAAGTGTTGAATTCTGGTCGTATTCATAAACGAAAAGAGGACTCTGATGCTCCTTGATGTACTTCTTGACAAAAGTTGTTAAGGACATGCTTTCTACTTGCAAACCATCTGCACGCCAAAAACTATCTACTTGCATTTGTAATTTCTCCAATGTCATTTGAATATTAGAGAAGATATCTACGACCATAGTTTTATGGAATTTTCCGACGCTTTGGGACTCATCCACAACTCCTTTTCCTTCCTTACGAGCCTTCTGAAGTAAATCCCACCAGTTGCTGAGATTAAATAGAGTCTGCCCGATGGCATGCTTTTTCATGTGGACATCACGCTTGAACTCTTCGGCAGACTGCAAGAGTTGTCTGTCTGCCTCTTTGAGGTATTTGCGAGTTTCTTCCAAGGATTTTTGTATATCTTCCTTGCATCTAAGCTCCTGCTCTTTCATGGAAGGAACGGCAATTTTGATTTCAAGAAAATATTCTGAGTCAAGAATATCGTGGTCACGGTCAGACAACATCAAGGCTTGTGTGGTACAATATTCCTTTGCAAGTTCCCTTAACAGATAGTCTTCCGTAACTATTTCTTTCTTGACACGGAAAGGAGTAATACCCTCTTTGAATGCTATTGGGTGTTCGATATCGTTTAACTTTCCGACTTTAAGATGGTTTCCATCAATTCCTGCAACAAGGCAAGGCTCTTTCGTTGTGAAATAAGATGGGCTGTCGCTCCATAGTTTTGGCTCCTTCCCTATTTCTTTTGTGGCGATATTGCTTGGATTAATTATGCAGTCCATGTATTTGTCAGATAGCAAACTTGTGTCCAGCAAAGGCAGTTCGCCTTCCTCTATGCCTTTGGAATTCGCTACATCAATGAGTTCTTTCAGAACTATATATTTCTCTCCCTCCTGCAAGTCTGGCAATTTTTTGTCAATGAGATACTGGTGAGGCACGTGCTTGTTGATAGCAAAGAACTCAGTGAAGTTCATACATTCCTCTTTTTTGTTATTAATGACCTCCATCAGTAAATCAACATTAAGACTTGCTGTCTTGTAGTGGTCTGAATTGGTAATGCTAAATTTGTCCTTATTGCCGTCATTGTCAAATATAGCTTCCTTTCCTTCCTCCGTATATCCACTTTTTTGGTAAAACTCAGGGGCGGTTGCATCAACAAGTCGGATTATTCCGCTGTTTTCTTTGTTTTTCTCTATGTGTAATAAAAATGTGTCAATATAAGCCTCTCCCCAATCCATTCTTGGTAAGGATATAAGAGTTGTATTGAATTTCAGATAGTTTTTTGCTAATTGAAAAATCAACATAAAATAATCCCAAAAGTTTTTGTCATGCAAATAATCTGACGGCAATATGAAATCAAGGCATTTGCCAGAATTTGTAGTCTTGATTGCTCTCATTATTTTTATTACCAACTCTCGAGCTGATACTTTAACAGCGTTACTCCACATTCCGTCGCAAATAGATAGTACTTTATTGAATGGGCATTGTTGAGTGAGCGTAGGATTGAACGCAAATACATAGTCAGACAAATAGTTCGGTAAGTGGCTTCCGTCGTTATAACGTTCTTCAAATGAAACTCCTTGGCTGTCCAAAAGAATCTGGAAATAGCCGTTTATATTATGTCCCGGTGCTACTATCTTGCCATTTTCCTCAGACCAGTCTACACATTCGATGTGAAATTCTGCGCTTGGATTGTAAAGGGCATAGTCAGCCACATCACCATAAGGGATGCATACAATGTCTCCCTTGCCAGGCTTGCCGCTGAGTCTCATGCATAGGTCAACAAGGCTTTTAGGAGTCTTGTAAATGTTATAAGGTGGGTCATCACAAACAATCTCTTCAACAAGATCGCTATATTCATCAAAATCAATATGATGCATCACATCTGCAAATTCATAACAGTATCTGATGATAGCACTAGCTTCGTTACTGATAAGTTCAATCTCTTCTTGTGTGAAATGCTCTCTCAAGTCAAAGATGCAATCCTCGAAAGGCTGAATGAGTTCAGACTTTGCATTTGGCATCTGAGCATACAAGGTTACGATGACATGCTTCATGACATCTGTTCTTGAGATTAAACTCTTGAAATGGTTCTTGTTGATGAAGTTATCTACAATATTCTTTGCCTTAACTGAAATGGTGTTGTTCTGTGACATAACTAACGAAATTTTAGAATTAGACATTTAACTGTTTTTGCCATCATTTCTGAATGACGATGCAAAGGTACTACTTATCTGTGCAGTCATTTCTCACAGATAAATATTTCTTGAGATTTTCTTCAATTTTTTGCTTTATCTCCTCTCTAAACCAAGCAGGCGAGATTACTTCTATATCCGGAATAAAGGAAAATATCAGTTGCCGTAACTCGTTGTTTGGCTTAACTTTGATTGCAACAATATGTTTGTCCATACTGACAATTTCTTGTGAAGAATGAAGCGGTTTCGATAGAACGTACGGAAACCTGTTTGCCTCAAAGCGCAAGACAAAAATCTCAACAGGAGTTTTCTCATCGAGCAAAGTAACGCCAATAATATGATCAAAGTAAGCCTTGAAGTTGATATCCTCATTTTTATGGAATGTGATGTCAGCCTTCTTTAAAGATTGAATTCTATCAAGGGCATAGATAGAAATAGATTGGTATTTCTCATTATATCCAAGCACAAACCACCTATTATTATATTGTTTAACATAGTAAGGATGGATAATGGTATCCTGTTCCTTCCCCTTGAAACTACAATAATGAATAATAACAGGTTGGTGATGTATAGTCATATCTATGATATCTGAAAGAAATTCTAATCCCTTTAACTGCTCATTGTTTTCAAAGGCAATCAAATTCTCTGTATTTGGCTTGATGTTGAAACGATATTCAAGATTAGAAATCACTTCTTCCAACCATGCGTTGGCTGGGGTACCTCTGAATTTTCCCAACATCTCAATAGTAGAGCGCAGGTCACTCACTTCTTCTGCGCTCAATTCATTGTCGAAAATGGAAAAGTTAGGGTCTTCATATCTGTAATAGCATTGGCGACCGGAACCAAACGGATATGCTTTGATGGGCGCATCATAAGAAACTCTATCACGCATGTATTTGATGTCGTCGCGAATCTGGCGAAGACTGATAATCTGACCTGTAAGGTCGGAAAGGCTCTCATTGACTTCATCAACGAGTTCATCTATTGTATATTTATGTTTAAAGTTACTGAAACATCTGTCCAGTATCTTATATCTTAGTTGAGCATTCTTGTTTGTTGGCATACATATGCGATTTTATTATAATATTGCAAAGATAGCTATTTCTTCGCAATATCATTCATTTTTTTGTGATAAAAAAGGTAAAAAAGGAGAGATGTTGTTGGAAATCCAACTTCATCACTCCTTTTTTGTTATTTAATGGTGTTCACTTTGTATGTAATACTAATGTAGTTGTAGTAACCTTTAGGGCTAACCTCCATATATATAATTTTATGTGCATCTTTTAAGGAGTTGGCATCAACAAAGGTATAAACCCCATCTAAGTCTGCCGCTGGATTATAGCGTTCTAAGAGAAAGTTGATTAACTGCTTAGCCAATACAGTGCTGTTATGATGTGGTATCATAAGTATAACAAAATTCAGTTTACTATTTGCGTCAAATTTATAAGCTACAGCTGAAACCAGAGAATTTTCTCCATCATAGAAGAGGCCATCACTAGTTTCGGAACGAAGATTACGTTTCTCAAATCTCTTTACATCAGCTTTTGTTATACCTTCTTGGCAGAGAGGTTCTATGTAATACGAATATTGTGGTTCTACAACAATCTTGCAGGTCGCAGAATTACCGTTTCCGCTAGCCATGATATTAGTTTCTCCTACATGATTAGCTGTAACTGAACCTGTTGGAGAAACAGATGCAATAAAATTATCTTCCGAACTCCACTTCTGAATATCACCAGTTGTTTGAAGTTGCTTGTTTTCATCAACTTTCATGGTTACCTCCTTAGGAGAGATGGTGATAGTTGAGTCATCATCTTTACTGCATGATGATAAACTAAATACGATTAGCATAGATGCTAAGAATAACATTACCTTTTGCATAATACATCTTTTTAAAAGTTTGACATGTGATTTTTTTTGTGCAAAGGTAGCGTAAAAGGGTGAAACCTATCTGCACAGATAAAAAAAAGTCTCTTGCTCATATAATTTGAGTAACCTCAAATCCGTAACTAAGCCTTTCAACGTCCTTCTTGCGTGTACACATCCTCTCATTACTGAATTTGCTCTAAGTTTGCAGAAGAATGCGACGCAGTCGCATAAACATTAAATAATCAAGGTAAAACAGATGATTTGAACTGAAACACCCGCTTGCGGCCTACAATTACAAGTGCGAAGTGTCGGATGAAGTGAGAGATGGTTCTTCAAATGAGTAGTGACATCCTCAATACATGAGTCACCACAGAAGTAGATACTCATGAGAGAACGGATGATTTAGCTGTACCGATAACCGAACGATCTACACCTTAGACCGAGGGTCGAGTCGATTACAGAAGACAATGTGGAGTCAAATTGCTCCACGACCCGAAAATATTCCTCCAAAAAGGAGTGAGTTTCTCAGATTTAATATGTATTTTTGCCATGTCTATCGTTGAATTCTCTTGTTTGTTTTGCAACACTAAGATAAGTGAATTCTTCGACATGACAAAATCCTGGGCAACTTTTTGTTGCACAGGTACGTAAAAAGTTTAAGTTATAATAGTGTTGCGGAATTAAGGTTCTATTCTTCCTTCGAAACAAAGTCCTTCACGATGCGGGTATATTCCTCGTGATGGTCGCGATACGCCATGGCATGAACGGAGCCTTTGGCGATGAAGATGGCTTTTCTGCCCTTCGTCTTTGCCTCGTATAGCGGATGCAGCATAGCGTATGGCACGAAGGCATCCTTGTCGCCATGGATAAAGAGCATCGGTTTGGTGCTCTTGCGAACCTGCTCTATCTGCTGCGCCTCGACAAACGACCAGCCGTAGCGATGCTGGCAAAGGGCGGAAGTGGTATTCATCAGCGGGAAGGAAGGCAAACCAAACTGGTCTTTGAGCTGAGCGGAAAACTCATCCCACACGCTGGTATAGCCGCAGTCCTCCACAAAGCACTTCACGTAATCGGGAGTCTTCTCTCCCGAAACTGCCATCGTGGTTGCCGCACCCATCGAAATGCCGTGAATCACCTGGCGGGTATTCTTCACTCTTCGGTCTTCACCCTTCACTCTCTGTTCTTCACCCTTCACTTTAAAAATCTCATTGGCGATTTCCGACCATCTGATGACATCCCATCTATCCTTCCATCCCATCTGGATATGGTCGCCCTCGCTCTCTCCATGTCCATACAGATCTGGCAGGAGCACATTATACCCCATATCGTGATTATAGAGATAGGCGATGTGCAGCATTCCCTCGGAGCGCACCTGATAGCCATGCACCACCACGGCAGTCTTTTCCGTAGTCTTCGGTGCATAGAGATAGATGGCATGGGCCTTGTAGCCCGACGGCATCGTGACAAAGGTATCCTTCACGCAATGGTGCTGATACACAGAGTCCATCCAGCCAATCATCCAGGGGCACTCATTCTTCATTCTGTTCTTCCAATGCTCAGCCGTCATTCTCTCCTCCTTCGGATAGTTGAGCGAATAATTGAGCATATAGTTGCTGGCACCATACAGTCCCAACACCACGAGCACCACCAAGCCCAGAGCCAAAGCGATGCCTATCTTTCTCATCTTTTCCTGTTTCATCTTCATTCTTATTGCCATTACAAATATCTATTATAGAGTTTCCGCTGCAAAATTAAGGAAAAAGATGGAATTAGCAAAGAAACGGAGGAAAAAATCCTGTTAAATTGAAGCATAAAGCTGCATTTATATGGGTATATGAACTACGACAAACAATCGATTAGCATATCCCAGAAAGGATAGAGTTTAAACATTTACAATCTATCCATTTCCTTTTTCCCTGCCCCTTTACCTTTATATTTTGTTTTAACTGTATTAAACTTATATCTTACGATACATTCCACTGCCCTTACAATCGCAGCCTTTTCAATATAGACATCATTCATTCCGCTGAAAATGGTAAAAGTATTTTTGCGGGCAGTATTAAAGATGTCATTTGCAGACAACTTGACATTCCATTTTTCAGATAAGTCCTTAGCCAAAGAAAGATTTATCTGTCCAACACTCCCCATCTTTATATTCTCACTATTTCCCTCACTACGCCAACTGTAATTTACTGTCGCCATATAGTTGTTATGGAATTTGAAAATATTATTGAACTTAACTACAACCAAAGGATTGTCCACGTGCTTTATATTTCCTCTGTAATCAATCTTGTAAAATTGCGAGACAACACCACATGCCAATACGGGATAATAGCATTTCCAAAGGAATCCGGGCATAAAAGAAGCCATTATCTGTAAGTTAGACAGACTGTTTCTAGAATTTTCCTTTTTGAGCAAAGCAATAGTCTTCGAATCATCATAATATGTATATGATGTTATTATTTGGTTTTGCACCTTTTTATAATTAGCAGTTAATGCCAGCCAGCGATACCTCAAATTCAAAGAGATGTTGTCGCTATAGGATGGTTGCAAATACGGATTTCCACTTTGATAGAGATATTTGTTAACATAGTGAACCGTGTTGCTCAACTGAGAGTACAATGGACGATAGCATTGCTTAGAATAGCTCAGCTGCACCATAGTTTTTCCAATAGGCAGAGACAATGAAGCAGTCGGGAAAAACTTATCATAAACATGTGACTGTTCGTGATTTTTTCTGCCACCTATAAAATATTCACTGTTCACATGCTCATACCTGCCACCGATACGGAATGTTACATTGCCTAGATGCTGCATAGTCTCAACGTAATATGCCATATTCAGCTCCTGTATTTTATTGTTCTCGCCTGCCATAATGCTATTTTCACTTTCTGAATTTTCCTCACGGCTACTATTGGTGAAATCTACTCCAAAGCTAAAATTTCCTTTAAGAAATGGGTGTGACGCATATAATTCCGTTGCCATTAACCTAGCATGCCCAACATCTTTTATTCCGAAATCCTGATTGATGCCAGTTTGCTCTATAACATTTTGATTTTCACGTGTTTTTTTCCACATTAAATCAAAAGTCATTTCCAAATTCCATTTTCCCCAACCCCCATGGCAATATCCATCTAACAAATGTTCCAAATCTCTTAATTTGATATCCTTGTATGCAGAAGTCTCACTTTCAATTACATCATCAGAATATAATGATGACATAATGCTCGAATTGGTCTTTGTTGGAGCATAAGATACTTGGTAAAATGCGCCAAATGAGAGTTTTGGAGATGAGGAAAAATCAAATCCCCATTTACCATCAATCAAGTTTGAGTGCTGTGTCGATTTCATCGTCGTATTCTGCTGATGATGTGACGAGAGCCATGAATTCTGAACATTTTTGCTAGAGTTCGTATCCTTGCCTTTCTCAAATCCCAACGTTCCAAAAACATCCAAATTGTCAATTCTATAGTTCAAGTCCAAATTGTCTTTGCCATACAGATAATTACGATAACCAATAGTAGCGATGTTATCAAAGGAGAAACCATCCCCAACCTTTTTAATGGTTGTTATCTTTATGATGGAACCTACGGTTGAAGCATAACGTGAACTTGGATTCGTTATAACTGTTATCTTATCTATTTGGTTAGCCTTCAATTGCTCAACTTCTATATTATTGCGGACAATATGTCCATTGATATAGAAGACTGGTTTTCCCTTGCCAAAAACTTCAATGGAACCATTATTATTCAGTACACCAGGCAACATACCCATAATGTCTTTTGCAAAACCAAGTTTTTCCAAAATGGTACCTTTGACTTCTGTCACAAAGCCTTCGCTGTTCAACTTTGCCAAAGGGCGGGTTGCTCTAACAACAACCTCCCTTAATTGCAAAGTATCCTTTCCAAAATTTTGGTTAGCGATACCAGTCTGAGCTAAACAGATTTGAGCTAAAATCAAATGAAATATAATACCAACAAATCTTTTTACCTTAAAATCTAACATTTTCATCCGTTCCTATATCTTTTGTTTTATAAAACTCTACTCCACTCTTAACAAAGAGCTGTTTATATTCTTATTAACATCCTTCTTTACTTTTTGGATTTTCCTGCCAAAGTCGAAGGAGTAAGCAACCTTGATGCTGGCATATTGCGAAGCCGTCTGGTCTTTGATGCTCTTACTGTAACTGTAGATAGGCAAATCCAACCAATATCGCTTCTCCTGCTTTTTGAAAGGCGATACTGCCTGAAGTTCTACATAGAGGTTGCCCCTGCTGTAAGAACCCGACATTCCATAGTCGATAGGAGTCTTGCTTATCACCAAAGCAGCTTCATCTAAAGACTTCTTGCCAAAATGCAGATAAGGCTTCAAGGCAAAATCACCCATGAACATATTCAACCCAAGATTACCCGTCAAATTGTTGTTATGCTTCGACCAGGTAGTCTTCACCTCCGCATGGTTATATCTGATATCTCCCGACAGATTGGCAAACTTACACAGTTTGTACTGCAAAGCGAGGATAGCAGAATAATATTGAGCATTTCCACCATTCGAGTAAGTCTTCACTATTTTCCCGTTTGCCTCATCCAGGTAATAATCATCAGTTACAAGATGATGATTGTAGCGGAATTGTCCGATGGCAGAAACACTCAACCTGTTGAAACGCCCCATATAATATAAATAGGTGTTGATGTCATGTGATTTCTTCAGTTCGGGCATTCCCTTTTCCATCATGTGGGAATTGACCTGAATCATAGCCCGGTTGATGACATCCATACCATGATTGGAGTTCACAAAGTTGAATGACCACAAGAGCATTCCCTTATTCAGCTGGTATTGCACATTCGTATTGATGCGAGGAGACAGCTGGCTAAAACTGTTGTCTCCATGCAGATGATATTGAAGCCAATCCAATCCGATGCGGGTTTTCAGGCTCAAGCGCCTGCTAGCCTGGAAATTATAGGAGAAGAAAGCCAACGACTCCCCTTTCCACAGATGCTGCCAAAGTTCGCAATTGCCAGAATAATCGGCATTCCAGACATCGTGGTAATGAAACAGTTCCACGGATAAGGAATGCTTTTGAGAGAAATAATTATAGATGGCTGACAGCTGGAACCACAGCGCTTTCTCGTCTTCATCGGTCATTGCCTCGAAAGGCTGTTCCTGGTAAAGGCGGTGATAGGAGTTGGCAGAATACTTGCCATGTACTCCCAAGGTAAGCGTCTGATTCTTGCTTAATGGCAAGTTGGCGTTCAGGTCAATCTTAGGAGACAGACTCTTCTTCCGGATATTTGAGAAGATGTCCGTCTCTGTGCTTTCCTTCGCAAAACCAGAAGATGCATTTCTTGGAGTAGAGAGGTTGACGAGCGTAAACTTGCCCACCCAATATCTCTTTCCCTTTTGGTTCTGATAGCGGAACTGCATATATTCCTGATGATTCTGGTAAGAATTCTTACTATAGCTCTCCCTATCAAATAGGGATTGCGGAAACTGATAGTTCTCATTGTTCCAGGTCTCAGTACCATCTACATGACTATAGTTTGCACCAGCAAACACAGTATAGGAATTGTTACCTTTTACATAATTGGTGGCAACGTTATAGTCGCCATGGTCATATCCTATCGTCTGCAGTCCGTCAGCCTGCACATATCCTCCATATCGGTATTGTTTGGTGATGAAGTTGACAACAAGCTTATCCTTGGCGTATTTTCCCGATGGAGCATCATGATATTCTATCTTCTCGATGTCACGAGGACGGAGCATCTGTATTTCCCGGATGTCGCATTCCTGCCCATTCAGATACAAGGTGGCTTGCAGTCCCATCACATCCACCTGATTCGATTTTGCATCGATGATGAGTCCTGGGATATTCAGGTTTTCCAACACCCCGAATCCATTGACCGCATGTTTTCGTTGCTGGCTGTTGGGATAGATGACGAGATGATCACCCACACGACTGATATTGGAGGCTGATACCACCACATCATCCAAAGCTTTAGTAGAGACAATAGAGTCCTTCCCAATGTTCTGAGCGAACACGGGCACAGCAGCTATCAGCAGTCCCAAAGAGCAAAAAACCGTCTTCATTCTTACAATATGTTTTTATTTCATCATTATCTAGTACAAAAGTACACATTATTATCCAAAGCCATTACATCTCTTCCGTTAAATTTGTATAACTGCATCAAATTACCAATTCCATCCAGTTCTTCATCCCTCCTAGACTGAATGTATTCCCATTTTTTGTCATACATCATCTCTTAAAAAAACTAACTCATAGAGTTAACAAAACTAACTCGCTCTAAATTGGACTTTGATTGAAAATCAAGAAGTTGGGCGTTTGCCTATATTATATAGGTAACAATATGGAAACGAGCGGACTTCTGCTCGTTTCTGTATTTTGCAATATGCAAAGAACGCCTCAATTCGAGGGCAAAGATACGATATTTTTCTTAATATCCCATAATTTACAAGAAGAGAAATATAGAAATTAGGACTTTTTTACATGAAATCTCAAATTTGTAAACATAACCCCATCATAAAAAATGAATAGCAAGTATTCCTGCTGAGTTTATCAAATCAGGGCCATTGTTGTTGATGACGACTCTACCATCAGCTCATATATACCTTTCCGACACAAGCATATAGTGTTTTCATTTGTAAAATGATGTAATCCTAAGCAATAAACTTTAGCAATCTTCGTTCTTTTATTAACCCCCAAAATAAGAACATATGTATGTATCATCAAGACAAGGATATAAACCTCCTGTAAAATCAACAGGAAAAGTCAAAGAATATACACATTTTGCTTCTTTGAAGTATTGCAACGGTGCGGAGACGTTCTACACCTACGCCCCACAGCGTCGCAGATTGCAGAACCTCACGGTGAACAGTGGTGGCAACGCCATTATGGACAATGCCTATACCTACGATGCGGTGAGCAATGTGCTCAGCGTGGTAAATGGTGCGTCAGTTCCACAGAGTGGCAAGGCTGGCGGACAGATGGCGCATA
>OLGY01000866.1_pt1 | contig 18036 bp, 15 predicted proteins | sample 1605951 | NCBI WGS metagenome assembly OLGY01 (sample SAMN03283280) | human gut metagenome | biome: human-associated habitat; material: feces | host: Homo sapiens | place: Peru | collected 2012
CGCCTGATAAATTGTTGTATCGGAAGATTTTTATGGGCGCTGCCCAAACCCGCAAATTTTGAAAAAATTGAGTAAACTCTTTTTGCTTTCGGGAGGATAATTTAGCGTTAACTAAATTTCAATGCCCGACCGACACTCCGCTAAACCATAATTTATTATTGTTACCCCAACATTTATTATAGAGCCTTTTTGTTTGTTATTATTTACATATTTTCATCATAAACCGCTCTACAGCCGCCGATAAATTTCGGTCTGGTTCTTGCGGCAAGTAAAATAGCGTTGCCGATATGGTCAAGGCTCAGTCTTACGGGAACAGCTACTTTTTTAAGGTGCATACCTATTAATGTACCGCCAATGTCAAGTCCTACGTCAGCCTTGATTTCTTCAAGAGCAACAGGATTTTTAAATGTTTTATATGCTGTTGTGGCAAAAGAACCGCCTGCCTTTGGTTGCGGAACAACATTTACAATTTCCGCATACGGAACGGCATCACGCTCTACAATGATTGCACGGTTCAGATGTTCGCAGCATTGAGCGGCAAGATAGATTTTCTTTTCGCTAAGCACTTCATAAATACCCTTGAAAACCTGCTCGGCAACCTCAAGATTAGAGTTTTTGCCGATAGTTCCTCCGGCAACTTCACTTGAAGAACAGCCGACTACAACTATACTGCCTTCCTTAAGTTTGGCAACATTACAAAGCTCTTCGCAAGCCTGTTTTGCTTGAGAATAAATATCAACTGACATATATATCAACTCCTAAATTATCATCTATACTTATTATAGCATTATTTTTATAAAGTACAAGTCTATTAGCTTTTTAAGATAAAAATAATAGAATTTATATAACAATCTTGATTTTTTAGTAAATATGTTATATAATAAAGCTACAAAAAATTTTTTAGCAAAGGATGAAAAATATATGAATAGATTTGTATTAAACGAAACTTCTTATCACGGTGCAGGTGCAATCAATTCTATCCCTGAAGAAATTAAGGGAAGAGGTTTTAAGAAGGTGCTTGTAGCGTCTGACCCCGACCTTGTAAAATTCGGAGTTACCAAAAAAGTTACGGATGTGCTTGAAAATGCGGGCATTGAATATACTTTATATTCAGACATCAAACCTAATCCTACCATACAGAATGTTCAGCACGGTGTTGAAGTATTTAAAGAGAGCGGAGCAGATTGTATTGTTGCAATCGGCGGCGGTTCTTCAATGGATACGGCAAAGGCAGTCGGCATAATTATTAATAATCCCGAATTTGCGGATGTTCGCTCGCTTGAGGGTGTTGCACCCACAAAGAACAAAGCAGTGCCGATTATCGCAGTTCCTACAACGGCAGGTACAGCCGCTGAGGTTACAATCAACTATGTAATTACAGATGTTGAAAAGAACAGAAAAATGGTATGCGTAGATGTTCACGATATTCCTGTAGTTGCAGTAGTTGACCCTGATATGATGTCAACTATGCCAAAAGGTCTTACCGCCGCAACAGGTATGGACGCACTTACGCACGCAATTGAGGGCTACATAACAAAGGGTGCATGGGCACTTTCCGATATGTTCCATTTAAAGGCAATTGAAATTATTTCAAAGTCTTTGCGTGGCGCAGTGGATAACACATCGGAGGGCAGAGAGGGAATGGCTCTCGGTCAGTATGTTGCAGGTATGGGATTCTCAAATGTCGGACTTGGTATAGTTCACTCAATGGCTCATCCGCTCGGCGCTTTGTACGACACACCGCACGGTGTTGCAAATGCCATTATTCTTCCGACAGTTATGGAGTATAACGCTCCTGCCACAGGTGATAAGTACAAATACATTGCCGCCGCAATGGGTGTAGATGGTACAGAGAATATGACTGTTGACGAATACCGCAAGGCAGCAGTTGACGCAGTTAAAAAACTTTCTCAAGATGTAGGTATTCCTGCGGATTTAAAAGAAATTGTCAAACCTGAAGATGTACCGTTCCTTGCACAGTCGGCATATGATGACGCTTGCCGTCCCGGCAACCCAAGAGATACCAGCGTAGAAGAAATTGCCGAACTTTATAAGAGTCTTATGTAAGTATAATTAGGTAACAGAATATTTATATAACATTGAAAGCCTGCGATTTTCGCAGGCTTTTTGTATAACAAAAAATGCAGTCAAAACCGACTGCATTTTTTCGTATTATTTAGATTTTCTTTTGAAGATTTTGCCGTAAAGTTGGGTATCTTTAAAGCCTTTCGGTTGTTTGTCGGGGATTTCTTTTAAGCTGTTTACTACTTTCTTTATGCCTGTATATTCGCTTTCAAGAATTGTGCAGAGCGCATATGCGGCATAGGGGAGGAGAAGAACAATGTATGTCAGTATATACTGCGATTTTCCTTCGAAAAGCAAGTGATAGCCGAATCCTCCGAGCAATACAAGCGGCAGCAATACCGTAGAAATGTTTGTCTTTTTATACAGGAACATAAAGTAAATGCCGAGTGTAAAGAGTATAAACACTGCCATCATATAGAAGTTAAAGTATAATTCAAGGAACTGTCCTGTACTGCCGTCATAAACAGCCTTGCCAAGACCCTCCTGTACATCAACATCGTGTCCTTTAACCTTGCTTACCCAAATGCTTTCGTATGACGGTTCATTCCACTGACTTAAAATTTTGTTGCCAAAGAAATTAATTGCATATTCGGAATCGTTTTTCATTTTATTAAGACGGCTGTTAATATCTGACCATGCTTGCGATTCTGCGGCATCAATATCACAATTGTTGCTTGTATAAAGACTTAGTGCGATATTGTTGTACCAACCGGGAGCCATATAGGATTCGTTAAGTCCCATGTCAAGATAAAGTACCTGTGAAACACCGCCCTTAAGTTCGGTGTTTGCTCTTGATGCGTAGCTTTTGATTACAAGATTACTTGTACCGACAACGGCAATACAGAGAGCAAGTGCAAATGCGATACTCTGCCATTTTTTAGCCTTTACGGTGTGAATGATAAGCATAATTACAAAGGCAACAAGGTAAATTAAGTTGTTGTACTTTGCAAGTGCCGATACAATGAGAAGAACTCCGCAAGGGATAAGCACAAGATATTTATCGGTTTGGAAATATTTGATTAGGAAGTGTGACGCCCATATTGCACAGCACATACCGATTATGTTGCCGTATACGAATGTGCAGAAAAGTACAGGCTGAATACAGCCGGCAAGTGCAAGAATTACTATAAATTCAATTTTGTTTCTGCCGAAAATCTGCTTTGTGATTTTTGCAATGCCAAGATATGCCGCCGCAACGCTAAGTACATTTATAACTTGTATAGGCATTGTGCTGTCTGTACCGAAAATTCTGTAAACGATTTCGCTTATAAGCACAAAGCCAAGTTGGAACGGATAGCAATTGTAGTATGAAAATCCGCTGTAGAAATCCTTGTTATAAAAATCGGAACCGTTATGTAAAGATGCATAATTGCCTTGTGCCGTTTGAGAGGCGGTTTCGTAAATATTGTAACTGTCTGCCGCAGGAATTGATTGTACAGAGAATATCCATACAAGACCGATGATTGCGGAAAAAGCAAACAAGCCCGCCTCCATAAATTTCATATTTACTTTGGCGAAAAATGCGGTATGCTTATTAATCTTAAAAAGCAAAGCTGTAAATATCACAAGGCAGAATATATTTATTACAAATAAATCGTCTTGAAACAAAATAACTTCGGAGCTGTAGTTTGCAGGGTCAATAACGCAGGTCTGAAATATACTCATTATTGCAATGTAGCCAAAAACTAAAAACAGCAGTCCGCATATTATATTCACCGCTATGCTTTCGGTAAGGCAATGCTTTGCAACAGCAGTTTTAACCGTGGTTTGAGCCTTTTGCTTAGGCTCTTTGTTTTTTTCTTGATTAGTTGGGTTATTGCTCATTTTTGCACCTTCCTGTTAAAATTCTTTTTTTACAGAGCGCATAAAGAGCTTTCCAAGTGCGTCTTTAGGGTCTACATTGTCAAACAAAACGCTGTAAACGCTTTCGACAATCGGAAGTTCAACATTATTTTCTTTGCCAAGTTTGCACAATGCTTTTGATGTCATAACACCCTCGGCAAGTTTTTCAAATTTAATGCCCTTTACATAATTTTCACCATAACTGCGGTTATGACTCCATTTTGAGAATAAAGTTGCCTCATAGTCGCCGAGATGACAAAGTCCGTAGGCGCTCATTTCATTGCCGCCGAGAGCTTTTATAAGTCTTGCAATCTCTCGTGTGCCTCTTGCCATAAGCGCACCTTTTAATGACGCATAGCCAAAGCCGTCAAGCATACCTGCGGCAATGCCGATAACATTTTTAGCGGCCGCACCGATTTCGCTTCCGATAAGGTCTGTGCCGACATAAAATCTTATGAGTGAGCTTGAAAAACTGTTTACAAGCTTTTCTTTTATTTCGTGATTTTTGCTGTCGATTACCATACAGTTTGGAATACCCTTTACATAATCCTGCGGATGTCCCGGGCCTACCCATACGGCAATAGGTGTTTTTTCTTCGTCAACAAAGTCGCCGACAACTTGGCTGAGTCTTTGACCTGTTGCTGCCTCAACACCTTTCATACAAAGCACAATGGTTTTGCCGTCAAGATTGTTTTGAGCGATGCTCTGCATATATGAACGCAAATGTTGAGATGAAATAGAAATAACAATTACTTCTGCGTGATTGACCGCCTTTGCAAGGTCAGAAGTAACCTCTATTGACTCGGGAAAAGTAAGGTAGTCGTTTTTATGTGTTGTGCTTAACTGTATAAATTCGGGAGCGTCGGCAAGTCCGCAAGAAATTACATTGTTGCCTATCTTATCAAGATACCAGGCAATGCAGCTGCCCCAGCGACCGCAACCCAAAACAGAAATATTCATTTATAATCACCTGAAATTTATTTTTTTAATAATATAAACGCAGCCCGCAAAAGGCCTTATCGGCACAAATGCAGGCAAAGTCTGCTTTTAATATGTAATAATAAAAAAACAAAATAACCCCGCCTGACCGTATGATTTTTATAATAACCTGCCTACGAGAAAGCAGGTGGGTGCTCTCCTTTAAACATTAGGCTTCCTTCTTCCGCCAAAGCGGGAGGTCTGCACACCGATTAAAGAGCCGGGCTCCCGATTTAAGAGTTGTAGGGTTATTTTAAAATCATTCACGCATCAGGCAGGGAATTTGTCAAATTGCCATTACTGATATTATATGCCAGAAAGAGAAAAATTACTCTTCTTCGTCTTCCTCGTCATCATTGTAATAGTTTTCTTCAAAAATAGCAGCGATTCTGTCGAGCTTTTCATCGTCTTCGATTTCGGCAAGCTCTTCTTCACCGTCTTTTTCAAATACTTCCATAATATAGTATTCGCCGGGATCGTTTACAGCGTCTGCCGGGTTCTCATAGTAAGGGAAGAGTACATAGAACTTACCTTCTTCATTTTCAATAATATCAAGAATTTCAAATTCTATTTCTTCGCCCTCATCACTGATTAAAGTAATAAGATCTACATTAAATTCGTTATCCATAAAAATATATCCTTTCGTTTGCACTTAGCAAATAAAAACAGCATTTATATTATAAAACCAAATTAAAAAGAATTATAAAAATTAATTACCCATTGCTGTTTTAATTGTTCAAGATTATTTTACAATTTTTTAAGCGATTAGTCAAGCATTATTCGTATTTAATTAAAATATATATTTTTTTTACATAAATATTGATAAAAGTATTGATAAATTACAATTAGTATGATATATTATAGATATATTAAACAATAACTTCCTTTCAATGTGCTTGAGTACTCCATAAAATTACCTAAAAACCGGCGACTTCTCAGTCGTCGGTTTTTACTGTATGTAAAAAGTGTTCAGTTAAAATCAAACTTATTTGTATTATCATAGCTATAATTACGCTTGAAAAAACTTTTCAAAAGATATATAATGCTAAATAATGCTGTCTTTAAACAGATTATTGTGTTTATATAAGCGATATTTTAATTTTACGGCAAAATTACTCTAATGAAGGGTGGAACTATGAGAGCTTTTGAAAAATTACCTCCTAAGTTTCAAAATGATGAGGTAAAGCATTATTACGATATTATTGCCAAAAAGTCTTTTTCTCTTGTATTAAAAAGGATTACGGATATTATCTTCTCCCTTATTATTCTGGTTATTCTTATAATACCGATTGCGGTTATTGCCGTAATAGTTAAAGCAACCTCGAAAGGCCCCGTCTTTTACAGGCAGGAGAGAGTTACTTCTTATGGCAGGGTATTTAAGATTTTTAAATTTCGTACTATGGTGCAAAATGCCGACCGTATCGGCACACTTGTAACAACAAGCGGAGATGCCAGAGTAACTAAGGTTGGCAGAATCTTAAGAAAATATCGTCTTGACGAACTCCCACAAATTTTTAATGTACTTGCAGGCTCAATGACCTTTGTCGGTACTCGTCCGGAAGTACAGAAGTATGTGGATATGTACAAAGACGAATACAATGCAACCTTGCTTATGCCTGCGGGAATAACCTCGCTTGCTTCTATTATGTATAAAGACGAAGAAAAACTTTTACAAAATGTCGAAGATGCGGATAAGGTTTATGTTGAAACTATTTTACCCGAAAAAATGAAGTATAATCTTATGTATCTTGAAAATTTCGGCTTTTTGTCCGACATAAAACTTATGTTTAAAACAGTTAAAGAGGTACTTAGGTAACAGGGGGTGTATAATGAAAGAGCTAAAGAAAAAAATAAAGAGCTTTTCTTATTACAGAAAGTTTTATATTTTTACTCTGTTTTTTTGTAATGTATCATTTTTACAAATTCCTGCGTATATTCTTGTAGCAATTTTGTTTTGCTGGGGCATATGGCTTACCTATTATAAGCAAAAAACAAACAATACATTTTTTAAACTGCGCTTTGGCTTGTGGGTGTGGGGATTCCTTGCGGTTTCTCTTTTAACCATGCTGTTAAACTTTACTTATACTATTTTCTACAGTGCGTTAATGTTTTTACATATACTGATATGCTTTTTTATATTTTACGGTATGCACACAGAACCTGATTTTGATTTCAAAAACGAGCTTTATACCGTGGCAAGAGGTATTGTGTATATTACTACAATTGCAAACTTCATCGGTATTTTCTGCCTTATGTTTAACATAAGGTTTGAATGGTACTGGATTAAGTTTACAATATACGAAAACAGATTTACGGGTATTTACATAAATCCTAATTTGCTTGGTTTTGTTTCCTGTGTAGCAATTTTTTGCTGTCATATTCTGTGTAAACCTGATTTTCAAAATGCGGTTAATCAAAGAAAAGTCAGCAAAATATGGATAGTTGCCTGTGTGTGTACAAGCTTGTTTTCGCTTTTGCTTTGCGATTCAAATGCGTCTATGGTACTTATTCTTGCATATATGATAGTTTATATTGTATATCAGTTTTTTGCTGCAAAAGACGGACTTTCTCCCGCAAAAGTCACGATGAGAATAGTGGCGCTTGTACTTGTAGGAACTTTTCTTGTGGGTTCTTCACTTATGTTCAGGGAAATCTGTCAGCAGGGGTTTGCTGTTGTTACGGCAAAGACTTATTCTTTACTTGATGAAATTACAGAAAAAGAGCAGTCGGATACCGATGAACAGCCAAAGCAAAATGATTCCGACAATAATAAAACCGTTGCGCCGTCCGACAAAGGGCCGATAACATTTGAACACGAAAATTCCAATATTGACAGCGGTCGTTTTAAGCTGTATAGAGAATCTTTAGATTTGTTCAAAATATCGCCTGTCTTTGGAATAAGTAACGGAAACATCGTGTTCTACAGTCAGGAATATGCAAACGGTACTTTAAAATATACTTACCATAACAATGATTTGCACAACGGATTTTTAACTATACTTGTATCTACAGGTGTGCTCGGATTTGTTATTTTCGGTATATTCGGTTTCCGCTTTGCAAAACACGCCGCACAACATTTATTCCTGCAAAAAAAGACCTTTAAAAATGACGCTTATCCGTGTATGTTCGCATTTTTAAGCGCATATCTTTTCTATGCGTTATTTGAAAAGGCATTGCTTTACGATATATCGTTTATGGTAATGTGGTTCTGGCTGATAATGGGTTACACAAGCTGTTACATAGCTAAGTTTGAACCGATGCTTGAAACACGCTATCTTTTTCATCAAAAAAGACTCCGCAGAAGTCTGCTTTGATACTTGTATAATTACAATTTTTAGGCTATAATAACCGTAGGTATGTTTACCTGCGGTTTTTATTTTTCTGAAAAGGAATTGATATAAATGAAATACGGATTTGTAAAGGTTGCGGCGGCTACACCTATTATCAGAGTATCTGATTGTAAAAAGAATACCGACGCAATAATTGCGCAAATAAAAGAGGCAAATATTGAGGGTGCCGCACTTGTGAATTTTCCCGAATTATGCATAACCGGCTATACTTGCAGCGATTTGTTTTTACAGCAAACTCTTCTTAAAACAGCAGAAAGCTCGGTTTACAGAATAATTGAAGAAACCAAAAATCTTGATATTATATCCGTTGTGGGCGTTCCTGTTGCTTTCAGGGAGGCTCTTTACAACTGTGCGGCAGTTATTTTTAAGGGCAAATTACTCGCTCTTGTGCCAAAGGTAAATATTCCGAATTATTCAGAATTTTACGAGGCAAGACATTATACAAGCGGAAAAAATACGGATTTTGAAATTGAGTATGCAGGTCGGAAAACTGTTTTGACCGATAAAGTTTTGTTCCAAAATAAAAATATGCCCGATTTTACCATTGGTGTGGAGGTTTGCGAAGATTTATGGGTAGCGGAATCTCCGTCAATAGCTCTTGCAAAATCGGGAGCAACGGTTATTTGCAATCCGTCAACCTCCGATGATACCATCGGCAAAGCAGAATACAGACGCTCGCTTGTGAGAATGCAGAGCGGCAAGCTTTGTTGTGCATACATTTATACCGATTCAGGATTTGGGGAAAGCACAACAGACACAGTTTATTCTGCACAGAATATAATATGTGAGAACGCATCTTTGTTGAGCGAAAGCGAGCGCTTTACGACAGGCATTACTTATGCGGATATTGATGTTCAAAAACTTATGGGTGAGCGCAGAAGAATGAGTACATTCTGCTACGACAATGAAAATGTCAGAAGAATTTATTTTGATATGCCGCTTACCGATACAAAGCTCTCAAGAAAATTTGAGCAGACTCCGTTTGTACCGTCGGCAAAAGATGACCTTAGCAGAAGATGCAAGGAAATTATAACAATGCAGGCAACAGGACTTGCAACCAGACTTGCTCATACAGGAATTAAGAATGTTGTGCTCGGACTTTCGGGCGGTCTTGACAGTACACTTGCGCTTATTGTTTGCGTTCACGCTTTTGATATGCTCGGTATTGACAGAAAAAATATTCACACTGTAACAATGCCTTGTTTCGGTACAACAAAGCGTACCAAATCAAATGCCGAAAAACTTGCAGAGGCTTATAATGTTTCTTTTGAAGAAATTAATATTACCGCAGCGGTAAGACAGCATTTTATAGATATTAAGCACGATGAAAGTGTAACAGACATTACCTATGAAAATTCGCAGGCGAGAGAGCGTACTAAAATTCTGATGAACCTTTCAAATAAGTACGGCGGTCTTGTAATCGGTACAGGCGATTTGTCGGAGCTTGCGCTTGGTTGGGCAACCTACAACGGCGACCATATGAGTATGTATGCGGTGAATGTTTCTATTCCTAAAACACTCGTCCGTTACCTTACAGCGTACGAGGCTGAAATCAGTGAAGGAGAATTGAAAACGGTTTTGCTTGATGTGCTTGATACTCCTGTAAGTCCGGAGCTTTTGCCGCCTGATAAAAACGGAGAAATCGCACAGAAAACCGAAGATGTGGTCGGTCCTTATGAATTGCACGACTTTTTCCTTTATTACTTTGTGCGTTTTGGATTTACTCCGTCAAAAATATATTATCTTGCAAAGCATTCCTTTGCGGGAAAGTACAATAACGATACAATTAAAAAATGGCTTGTTACATTTTTAAAGAGATTTTTCTCTCAACAGTTTAAGCGCAGTTGTTTGCCTGACGGCCCAAAGGTAGGTTCGGTAACGCTTTCTCCTCGTTCGGACTGGAGAATGCCAAGTGACGCAAGCGTAAGGATTTGGCTTGATGAGCTTGAAAATCAGTAAATCTGAAATTCAAGGGGGCTTTTTGTGAAATATTTTATTAAAAGAGATGTTTGTGCGGATTTTGGCGCTTTTGAAATTTATGACGAAACGGGCATAGAAAAATATCTTGCGGAATTTTCAAAAAGCAAACGAAGCCGAAAAATTATTATTCACAGTGCTGACGAAATTTTTGTTAAGATAAGATGCTTGTCGGTGTCAAACATTATTGCCTGCAATATAAACGCAGGCGGTAAAAAAATGCGCATTTTAATGGGCGTAAACCGCAATGAACTTGTTTGTATTTGCTCCGGTGTAAATTGGAAAATTTGCGGAAATATAGCGCAAAAAAGTTTTTCCGTACAGGATGTTGACAATACGGTTATTGCAGTGCAAAAGAGAGTATTTTCAAGTACGGAAAGTTATGAACTCGATGTGTATTCGCCGTCAAATGAACTGTTATCAATATCTGTTGCGGTTTGTATAAATATGCTCAATACAGTTGACAATCCCGTCAGACAGGCGGTATAATTATTAAGTACCCGATTTTTGTCGGGGAAAGTATAAATTCACAGGGGAGGATTTATTATGGATAGATTACTACAGCTTTTAAGTACAAACTCAGGCTTTACCACAGCCGAGATAGCGACAATGCTCGGTGAGCCGGAAGATTACATCAAGGCTCAGATAAAGGAATACGAAACTCAGGGCATTATCAAAGGCTACCAGGCAGTTGTAAACTGGGAGAATACCAAGGAAAACTATGTTGAGGCACTTATTGAGCTTAAGGTTACTCCTAAAAAGGATGCAGGCTTTGACGAAATGGCGAAAATGTGTATGGCATTTGACGAGGTGGATTCTGTGTATCTTATGGCGGGTACATATGATTTTGCGCTGATAGTTAAGGGCGAATCTATGCAGGATATCGCAATGTTTGTATCTAAAAAACTCTCCACAATCGACGGAGTGCTTTCAACAGGCACACATTTCATTATGCGTCGCTACAAAGACAGCGGAATGAATCTCATCGATTTTGAAGGGTCGGATGAGAGGAGTTTAATTCTGTGATTGACTATTCAAAATTTTTAAATAATTCTATACAAGAAATAAAACCGTCGGGTATTCGTAAATTTTTTGATATTGCAAGCGAAATGGACGATGTTATCTCTTTGAGTATCGGTGAACCTGATTTTCAGACACCGTGGCATATCCGTGAAGAGGGTATAAATTCTCTTAAAAACGGCAAGACTTGGTATTCACCGAACCGTGGTTTCGCACAGCTTAGAGAAGAAATTGCCAATTATTATGCAAGACGCTTTAATATATCATATGAGGGCAAAACTCAGGTGCTTGTTACCGTTGGCGGCAGTGAGGCTATTGACCTTGCTTTCAGATGTCTTGTTTCAGAGGGTGACGAGGTAATTATTCCCGAGCCGTCTTTTGTTTGTTACGAACCGCTTACTCATATGGCAGGCGGTAAGGCAGTTATAATTAATACAAAGGCAGAGGATCAGTTCAGACTTAAAGCTGATGACCTCGAAAAGGCAATTACCGATAAAACAAAGCTCGTTGTTTTGCCTTTCCCTAATAATCCGACAGGCGCTATTATGGAAAAAGAAGACCTTGAGGCTGTAGCCGAGGTTATTAAGAAACATAATTTATTTGTACTTTCGGATGAAATTTACTGCGAGCTTACATACGGCGGAAAGAACCACATTTCTATTGCCGCTATTGACGGAATGTATGAGCGTACTGTTGTTATTAACGGCTTTTCAAAGTCTTATGCAATGACAGGCTGGCGACTTGGTTACGCTTTAGGTCCTGTTCCGATTATTGCACAAATGACAAAACTGCATCAGTATGGCATTATGTCAGCGCCTACAACCGCACAGTATGCGGCTATTGAGGCTTTGCGCAACGGAGATCCTGATGTTGTAAATATGCGCAATGAATATGATATGCGCCGCCGCCTTGTTGTTGATTCATTCAACGCAATGGGACTTACTTGTTTTGAGCCTTACGGTGCATTTTATGTATTTCCTTGTATTAAGAGCACAGGTATGACTTCAGAGGACTTCTGTACAAAGCTTATTATGGACAAGCATGTCGCAGTGGTTCCGGGAACAGCCTTTGGCGAATGCGGCGAGGGTTTTGTAAGAGTTTCTTATTCTTATTCATTAAACCATCTTAAAACCGCTTTACAGCGTATCAGGGACTTTATAGAGGAGCAGAAAAATGGAAATTAAGGTTCTTGCACCTGCAAAAATCAATCTTACGCTTGATGTCACCGGCAAACGGCCTGACGGCTATCACAATATTTTGTCGATAATGCAGAGTGTTGATTTGTACGACACCATAACCATTACCGACAATGACAGCGGGCAGATTACAATTTCGTGTAATTATGACGGTGTTCCTTGTGATGAAAAAAATATCTGCTACAAAGCGGCAGAAAAATTTTTTATTGCTACTCGCAACGAGGGACAGGGTGTACATATAGATATTGATAAAGTTATTCCTACTCAAGCGGGACTTGCAGGTGGAAGTACAGACGGTGCGGCTGTTCTTATGGGACTTAATAAGATGTTTGACGCATTTTTAAAGCCCGATGAATTGCATGAAATTGCTGAAAAAATAGGAGCGGATGTTCCGTTCTGCCTTGTGGGCGGTACAAAGTATGCTACGGGAATCGGTACAAAACTTCAAAAAATGCCTAATTTTTTGGCATCGCATATTGTTATCTGCAAACCTGATAATGTAAGTGTTTCCACGGCCGAGGCATATAAAAAAGTGGATGCGTTAAATCCGCACCCACCTTATACAGATGAAATGATAAAGTCACTTTTCAGCCGTGATATGTTCAGGATTACATCTACTTTATTCAATGATTTTGAGCTTGCATTAAAGCTTGAAGAAGTGAATGATATTAAAAGAATTATGTACAAGCGCAAAGCACTTGGAGCAAGTATGTCGGGTTCGGGTTCGGCTGTTTTTGCAGTCTATAATTCCGAACGCAAGGCTAAAAAGTGTGTTGACGCATTAAAAGAAAAATATGATAAAGTTTTCCTTTGCCATCCGACAAAGGAAGGCTGCAAAATAGTCTGATTATTATCAGGCTATTTTATTTTGTCTTAATTTTTGTTGTTTTTTATCAAAAGTTGGGGTAAATTATGGTTTAGCTGATTGCTTTATCAAGCAATTATAAAAGTTTGGTCAACCTTTTCAAAGGTTGTGGGTGTGGGCAAAGCCCACAAATTCTTTCCGTTTACGCAATCTAACGATAGCCAAACAGCTTGCTGTTTGGCGGCTTGAGCGCAACGGCGTTAGCCTTTAAAAATGCGATAGCAACAAGAAAGACATTCGATATATAATGAAAAGTTAATTATTTCTTTTATAAAAGGCTGTCGCCTGTTTTAACAAACTTAGTTTTAGCACGCAAACAGCGTGGCTGTTTGCGCCCAAAAAATTGTTATATTGGAAGATATTATGGGCGCTGCCCAAACCCGCAATTTTTGAAAAAATTGAGTAAACTTTTTTGCTTTCGGGAGGATAATTTAGCGTTAGCTAAATTTCAATCCCCTGACCGACACTCCGCTAAACAATAATTTAAAAATACTTCTTCGGCATTAAACATAACAAAACATTCTTGCTATATAATCCTCACAAACAGAGAGAGCAGACAGCTGCATGCTATCTGCTCTCTCTTAATTATTATAATGCAAGATAAAAATTTTACTTTTTAACATTAAAAGCTTTCATCTGTGGATAAACTGCGCTTTCGCCGAGTTCCTCCTCAATTCTCAAAAGCTGATTGTACTTTGCAACACGCTCCGAGCGGCTTGGAGCACCTGTTTTAATCTGACAAGTGTTAAGTGCCACTGCAAGGTCTGCAATAGTTGTATCTGCTGTTTCGCCGCTGCGGTGTGAAGAAATTGCGGTATAGCCTGCCTTGTGAGCCATCTTGATAGCCTCGAGTGTTTCTGAAACCGAGCCAATCTGATTGAGTTTAATGAGAATTGAGTTGCCGCAGCCAAGCTCAATGCCCTTTGCAAGTCTTTCTGTATTTGTAACAAAGAGGTCATCGCCAACAAGCTGAACCTTGTCGCCAAGCTCCTTTGTAAGCTGCTGCCAGCCCTCCCAATCTTCCTCATCAAGAGCGTCCTCAATAGAAATAATCGGGTACTTTTCTACAAGCTGTTTCCAATGTTCAATAAGCTCGGCAGAAGTAAACTTTGTGCCTGCCTTTGGAAGAACATACTCGCCCTTCTTGCTGCCCTTCCACTCGGAAGATGCTGCGTCCATAGCAATCATAAAGTCCTTACCCAGCTCATAGCCTGCATTCTTAACAGCCTCAAGAATATACTGAATTGCCTCTTCGTCGCTTGCAAGGTCAGGTGCAAAACCGCCCTCGTCACCTACAGAAGTAGCAAGACCCTTAGACTTAAGTAAAGCTGCAAGTGCATGGAATACTTCCGCACACCAACGCAAACATTCCTTAAAGCTTGGAGCGCCTACAGGCATAATCATAAACTCCTGAACATCTACAGTGTTTGCAGCGTGTGCGCCACCGTTAAGAATATTCATCATAGGAACAGGAAGTCTGTTGCCTGAAATACCGCCGAGGAATCTGTAAAGCGGAATGTCAAGAGCAGTAGCTGCTGCTCTTGCAGTTGCAATAGAAACGGCAAGAATAGCATTTGCGCCAAGATTTGACTTGTCTTTTGTACCGTCAGCCTCAATCATCGCTTTGTCAACAGCATAAATGTCAGAAGCGTCCATACCTGTAATAGTATCGTTAATTACTGTATTAATATTTTCTACTGCCTTTGAAACACCCTTGCCAAGGTATCTTGACTTGTCGCCGTCACGAAGCTCAAGTGCCTCAAACTCGCCTGTTGATGCACCGCTTGGCGCAGTACCTCTTGCAACCGTACCGTCAATGAGTGTAACCTCTGCTTCTACAGTAGGGTTTCCGCGAGAATCAAGAATTTCTCTGCCAACAACTTTTTCAATTTCTAAATAAGCCATTTTTACAATCTCCTTATAATCGTATTCGCAGACTTCCTTCCGGAAGGTCAGCAATGCCCTCCGGCGAATAGAAGTAGAGGATTCATAGGAAGTCCACATGATTTATTCAATTGGTTAGTTTTAACTAACCGAATACATTATATACTACACTCAAAATAAAATCAAGTATTTTTTTACAATTTTATAAATTTTAATAAATGACAGTTTAATTTAATTCTTGTATATGTTATAATAATCAGTGCTGTTTATTATAACAAAAGTAAAAACAGCCTTTTATGTGACAGATTGTTTTTGTATTAAAAGTTACGGAGTGAAAAAATGGGTAGGAAAAATATAATAAAATCTAACCGAAAGGTTATAGCTGAGGGATTGCGTGACGGTGTTCCTATTGGACTCGGTTATCTTGCGGTGTCGTTTTCGTTAGGTATTGCGGCAAAAAATGCAGGACTTAACTTTTTTCAAAGTTTTCTTGCAAGTTTGTTATGTAATGCGTCTGCGGGTGAATATTCGGGTTTTACGGTTATTGCTGCGGATGCAACATATTTTGAAATGGCGGTAGTAACGCTTATTGCAAATGCACGATATTTGCTGATGAGTTGTGCGCTAAGTCAGAGAATAAAAAGCGGCACTTCACTGATTCACAGATTGTTGCTCGGCTTTTTTATAACCGATGAATTTTTCGGAATTACAATATCAAGAAAAGGCAGTGTAAATCCGTATTATACATACGGAGCAATAATCTTTGCAGGACCTTGTTGGGCGGTAGGTACGGCGCTCGGTACAATAGCGGGTAATGTTTTGCCGCTTAGAGTTGTAAGTGCGTTAAGCGTAGCGCTGTTCGGAATGTTTCTTGCGATTATCGTGCCGCCGACAAAGAGCAATAAACCTCTTATGGGAATAGTTATTTTCAGCTTTATTGCAAGCCTTGCATTTGCTTATCTGCCTGTGATAAGCGAGATTTCAGAGGGTACAAGAACAATAATTTTAACTGTTATTATATCCGCAGCAGCAGCTTTGCTGTTCCCTGTAAAAGATGAGGAGGGCAGTGAAAATGTCGCATAATCCTTATATCTACATATTTATAATGGCAGGTGTTACATTTTTAATCAGAGTGTTGCCTCTGACCGTTGTAAAAAAACAATTCACAAATCAATTTGTAAAATCATTTCTATACTATGTGCCGTATGTAACGCTTTCAGTTATGACTTTTCCCGCAATTATCAATGCTACGCAAAGTCCGATAGCGGGAGCAATAGCCTTTGCGGCAGGTCTTGTGGCGGCTTGGTTTGATGCAGGACTGTTTAAGGTATCGGTAATCTGTTGCTTACTTGTATTTGTTTGTGAATTTATAATTTGCTGAATTTAAAATGAAGGTTTGAAGTTTGTAAATTGCATTTTGGTAAAAAATGTAAACAGATTTCAAACCTTTTCGTTTTGCATAAATTAATGAAAACGGAAGTTGTTTTATAAAATTTTACTGCTTTAATTCGATAAAGGAATTGTAATTTTATGATTTTAAAAAATTGGTACAAAATATACTTTTATACGCTAATAATCCGACTTTAATTGTTGACAAATTACGATAATAAGTATAATATATACTTATAACAGAATTTGCCTACTATGAAAGGAAGTAATATATCATGGAAAAGCAGAATATTGATTGGGCAAATATCGGTTTTGGTTATATGCCTACCGGTGAAAGATTTGTAGCTAATTATAAAGACGGCAAGTGGGACGAAGGTGCAATGACAACCGATGCAACAGTCACAATGAGTGAATGTGCCGGTGTTTTGCAGTATGCTCAAACTTGCTTTGAAGGCTTAAAAGCCTATACAACACAGGACGGAAAAATCGTAGTTTTCAGACCTGACCTTAATGCAGCAAGAATGCAGGATTCATGCAAAAGACTTGAAATGCCTGTTCTCCCGGAGAATATGTTTGTAGACGCAGTTTGCAAGGTAGTAAAGGCTAATGCAGACTATGTACCTCCTTACGGTTCGGGTGCAACACTTTATCTCCGTCCGTATATGTTCGGTATTGGACCTGTTATCGGTGTTAAGCCTTCAACAGAATATCAGTTCAGACTTTTCGCAACCCCTGTAGGTCCATACTTTAAGGGCGGCGCAAAGCCTATCACAATTAAGGTTTCTGACTTTGACAGAGCCGCACCGCACGGTACAGGTCACATCAAAGCAGGTCTTAACTATGCAATGAGCTTGCACGCAATTGTTACAGCTCATGAAGAAGGTTTTGCCGAGAATATGTATCTTGATGCTGCTACCCGTACAAAGGTAGAGGAAACAGGCGGTGCAAACTTTATCTTCGTTACAAAAGACGGTAAGGTTGTTACTCCTAAGTCAAACAGTATTCTTCCTTCAATTACCCGTCGTTCTCTTATGTATGTTGCAAAAGAGTATCTCGGTCTTGAGGTAGAGGAGAGAGAAGTTTACTTTGACGAGGTTAAAGATTTTGCAGAGTGTGGTCTTTGCGGTACAGCAGCAGTTATCTCACCTGTTGGCAAAATTAATGACCACGGCAAGGAAATTTGTTTCCCAAGCGGTATGGAAGAAATGGGCCCTGTTACAAAGAAGCTCTATGAAACACTTACAGGTATTCAGATGGGCAGAATTGAAGCTCCAAAGGGTTGGATAAAGGTAATCGAATAATTACATATTATCGAAAATATAATTATAAAATTTGTGCCCGAGCATTCTGCTTGGGCACTTTTTGCATATGTGAGGTTTTATCAAAGGTTGAGATAATTATGGTTTAGCTGATTGCTTTATCAAGCAATTATAAAAGTTTGGTCGACCTT
>OLGY01000868.1_pt1 | contig 18001 bp, 15 predicted proteins | sample 1605951 | NCBI WGS metagenome assembly OLGY01 (sample SAMN03283280) | human gut metagenome | biome: human-associated habitat; material: feces | host: Homo sapiens | place: Peru | collected 2012
TGCATGATATGGATATTCTTTGAGTTTTATCTGTCAACTGATATTGACAATATCACTCGTTGCGCTGATATAGCTCGCCATACTGACCAAGCGAAGACCTCGCCGGGTTCCCTTCTGTGTCAAAATACTGCTCACCGACAACGGTTCCATTTTCATCACGCTGATATGTCTTAATCGCATATCCAGATGATATACACACTGCATGACCATCTTCATCGAGAAAGGTCAAACTAGTGCTCTGTCCTTCAGCATTATACTCACAATGAATCCCGTAATATCCACCGGAACACTGTACCTGCTGTCCATTCAAATCGTAGTAGAAATCATCGGAAGCCCTGCCACCAACCTGCGTTCTGACAATAGTAGAATATCCGTCACTGAGTTTTATTGGATTGCTCTCTGCGTCAAGATATGTGATTACCGTACTCGTTTCATCGTATTCATACGATAATCCGTAATAATCCCCATACCTTGCCACAGGGTCTCCGTTTGCATCAAGATAACGTTCTTCTACAACTCGACCGTTATCATCCCGCATTCTACACACGGTCGCATAACCCATATCAATGGCATCTGTGATTGCACCATCAGGATTCACATAGCTTGTGCTGGTCACGCTTCCATCTACGGTTTCTCGGACACTCAGCTCTGAGGCAGTGTATCCTGCATCGTGGTCAACATCCGCATCAGGCAACAACGCCAAGATAGACAGAAGAACCACAGATGCAATCAGCAGGATTCCGCATCCTCGTTTCAGCTTCGCACTCAAACTCCGTAGCCTCTGTTCTTGATAGTCTCTACAACCTGAGACACATACTTCTGGCAGGTATCGTGGTCGGGAGCCTCCACCATCACACGCACGACCGGTTCAGTGCCAGACTCGCGCACCAGAATACGACCGGTATCCCCCAGTGCTTCTGCAACGGCCTTGACTGCTGCCTGCACTGCTTCATCGTCCTGTGCAGCTTTCTTGTCGGTGACGCGAACGTTCTCCAGAACCTGCGGGTAGATTTTCAAAGGCTCAGCCAGCTTGCTCATGGGCATCTTCTTCGCCAGCATGACTTCCATCATCTTCAGACTGGTCAGAATACCATCACCCGTGCTGGCGTACTTGGAGAAGATGATATGACCACTCTGCTCGCCACCAATACGGCAGCCGTTCTTAGCCATATACTCGTAAACATACTTGTCGCCCACAGCGGTCTTGGCGTAGCCGATGCCCTTCTCATCAAAAGCCTTATACAGGCCAAAGTTGGACATGACCGTGGTAACAACAGTATTGGTCAGCAGCTTGCCACGCTCCTTCATGTAGCAGCCGTAGATGTACAGGATGTGGTCGCCAGTGATGACATTACCCTTTTCATCCACACACAGGCAACGGTCAGCATCGCCGTCATAGGCAAAACCGATGTCCAGCCCCTTCTCTACCACGAACTTCTGCAAGCCCTCGATGTGGGTGGAACCTGCATTGTTGTTGATATTCGTACCGTTGGGCTGTGCATTGATAACGTAGGTGTCTGCGCCCAGCGCATCAAACACAGACTTAGCAATGTTCCAACTAGAGCCGTTGGCGCAGTCCAGACCAACCTTGACACCCTTGAAAGAGTAGATTCCGAGGCTGATCAGATAGCCCATATAGCGGTTGCGGCCGGACACATAGTCCACCGTGCAGCCAATGTGTTCCCGGTGAGCGAAAGGCAGCTCCGGCCAGTCCTTATCGAACACATGGAGCTTTCCGTCGATGTAATCCTCGACTAACAGCAAGATTTCCTCTGGCATCTTCTCACCATAGCAGTCGATCAGCTTGATGCCGTTATCGTAGTAGGGATTATGGCTGGCAGAGATCATAATGCCACAGTCAAAGTCATCCACGCGGGCGATGTAAGCCACAGAAGGGGTAGTAGTGACATGGAGCAGGTAGGCATCTGCACCGGAAGCGGTCAGGCCTGCGACAAGACTGTACTCGAACATATAAGAGCTGCGGCGAGTGTCCTTACCAATGACGATGCGTGCAGGGTTATTATCACCATTGCGTTCACGCAGTGCGTTGTAGTACCAGCCCAGAAAACGACCAACCTTGTAGGCGTGGTCAGCGGTCAACGTGATTCCAGCTTCGCCACGGAAGCCATCTGTACCAAAGTATTTTCCCATTTTAGATATGTTTCCTCATCCAAAGAGTGAATAAACGAATAGGTATATGCTTTTAGCCGAGAGAGTCTCTCGTTGCCTGCTGCTCGCCACGGAGAGGCAACATACTTGAGCAGCACAGCCATGCCGACGCATGGCTGCAATAAGTATTAGTCTCTGCGGAACAGGTCGCGTGTATAAACCTTGTCCTGCACATCATCCAAGCAGCTATCATAGCGGTTGGCAATGATGGCTTGGCTGCGTTTTTTGAATTCTTCAAGGTCATTCACGACTTCACTGCCAAAGAATGTACTGCCATTCTCCAGAGTCGGCTCATAGATAATGACCGTTGCACCCTTTGCCTTGATGCGTTTCATGACGCCCTGAATGGAGGACTGGCGGAAGTTATCAGAGTTCGATTTCATGGTCAAACGGTATACGCCAATCACACAAGGCTTTTCCTGCGCCTTGTCATACTCATTGTCCTCGCCATATCCGTAGTAGCCCGCCGTCTGAAGCACACGGTCTGCAATGAAGTCCTTGCGGGTGCGGTTGGACTCCACAATGGCCTCGATCAGATTTTCCGGCACATCGGCATAGTTTGCCAGCAGCTGCTTGGTGTCCTTGGGCAGACAGTAGCCGCCATAGCCGAAGCTGGGGTTGTTGTACTGGTCTCCAATACGAGGATCAAGGCAGACTCCCTTGATAATCTGCTGAGTGTTCAGCCCTTTCATCTCAGCATAGGTATCCAGCTCGTTGAAGTAAGACACACGCAATGCCAGATAGGTATTGGCAAACAGTTTGACTGCCTCAGCTTCAGTGAAACCCATGAACAGGGTGTCGATGTTCTCCTTGATGGCACCTTCCTGCAGCAGTCCTGCGAACTCATGTGCAGCTTCAACCAAGCGATTATCATTCAGGTCAGTACCAACGATGATACGGGACGGGTAAAGGTTATCATAAAGTGCCTTGGATTCACGCAAGAACTCCGGGCTGAAGATGATATTCTTGGTGTTAAACTTCTCGCGCACAGAGGCAGTGTATCCTACCGGAATCGTAGACTTGATGACCATGATAGCACTCGGATTATACTGAAGAACCAGCTTAATCACAGTCTCGACCGCCGAGGTGTCAAAGAAGTTCTTCTTACTGTCATAGTTGGTGGGAGCGGCGATGACAACAAAATCCGCATCCTTATAGGCTGCCTCTGCATCAAGGGTAGCGGTCAAATTCAGATTCTTCTCTGCAAGATATTTTTCGATATACTCGTCCTGAATAGGCGATTTTTTGTGGTTGATAAGATCAACCTTCTCCGGAATGATGTCTATCGCCATAACCTCATGGTGCTGCGACAACAACGTAGCAATGGATAAACCGACGTAACCGGTACCAGCAACTGCAATTTTCATTTTTTCTTTTCCTCCTAAATATTGAGTTCAAAGTAATGTCCGAACAATTATTACACTGGCATGCTATCCTGCATCCAACGTATTAATTTGGAAAAGGCTATTCGATACTTTCTTTCGTTTTACCGTTTCTTGCTCTTTAAGAAGCTCTTCGTCATTTCCCATAATTCTCGGAACTGACTAAAACATCCAATATAAATTGCATCAAAATGTCTAGACTTTTTGAAAAGGAGAGGCGAAACAAACGCCACTGTAATCTGCGATATCAATGTCGTAATAGAAGCTCCTGTTATCCCCATAATCGGAATAAATATCAAGTTCAATGTAAAATTAACTGCGGCTCCAATAAGAACAAAGTACTTTGTGTACTTATTGAACCCCTCTGCAACAATCCATATTCCTCTTGCCGTTCCAATCATTGCAAATCCTGTTGACCATATTAATATTCCCAACGGTGCAGTCGCTTCCAAATATTGTTTCCCATATAGAACTAGAATTGCTATTTTCCCTAATAAAGTTACCCCCATTCCCACAACTCCTGAAAGCACTGTAATTGCAAGAAGAAGTTGTTGAAAGCGTCTTATATATTTGTCATAGTCCTTCTCTCTTAACTCAATAATTAACGGTCTTGCAGAATCAATTAATGCCTTTGGCACAAACTCCCATAGCGTCGCAATAGCCGCAGCTGCCGTATAGATTCCAACTTCACTTGTATCGAGAAATTTTCCTATCATAATTTTATCTATTTGAGAATAAAACGTTACCGCTAAACCAGAAATGATAAAATGATAGCTTCCTCTAATCAGATACAAAGCATCATCTTTTGAATAAGTCAATTTCAACGAGTTATGTTCTCGCTTAAAGCAATAAATCACAACTCCACCACAGACCAAATACTGAATCGAGGATGATAATACAAAGAAGTATACAGATGCTTTTGTTGCCAATAGTGTAATTCGCCATGCTCCAACAACTGTTTGGGCAATCATAGTCGCTATAGATACATACTTCATTTTCAGATTTAACTGAAACCAATATGTAAATACTTCATACGATTGCAATATAACAGCAAACGCTTGAAGTAGAGTAATAACATACAAAGTTGTATTATTAGGCTCAAGTACTCTTACAATTGCCATTATGCAAAAAAGAGAAGCAATAGATGCCGAGCATCTCATAACCAAAGCAGATCCAAGGTAACTGCCTCTTTTTTCTGGCTTCTTTATCATTTCATTGATAATGACGCCATCTAATCCTAATCGACATACAATTGAAAAGAACGAAATTATAGATGCACCATAATTTATCAGACCGTAATTAGATGGTCCCAAATATCTGGCTGAAAGCGATCCAACAACTACCTGCAGAATCATATTGTAGAGCTGTTGGCCAATCATCCAGCCCGAATTGCCGATAAACTTTTTTGCAATGCTTTTCTCTTCTTTACCTTGCGTCACTTAAGTGTTCCTCCTTATATGCAAGCGCACCAGAAAATTCAACAATTCCTGCCATGAAAAAGAAGAACGCCATCAAATTAGTTCTTCCATAATAAAGGACAGGTTCAGTCATAAAAAGTATTGCAATGACAGCAAACCATGCAATTAGTCCTATTCTGTCTGCAATATCAATATTCCTTTTCTGCAATTTAAAAAGACCAACTAACAGTCTAATCAAAAAAGGTGTCATCGCACATAGCGCAAAAATTCCACATTCATCATATAAGTCAAGGAAAAAATTATGTATATATCCTCCCAATTGTTTACTATAGTAATATCCACCGCCCATATGCTCATCAAAATGACTAATGACGTAAATCCAGCGCTCGGTACGTCCAGTATCAAAAGCCGATCCGAGTGTGTTTTGTTTTTGAATCATTCGAAGAATAAGATTACTATTCCAAAAAGTAGTTTGAATTCCGCCAATGTCAAACACAAAGGCCGCCAATCCTATCACAAATAAACCAATTAAACCAATCACAATTCGGCTTTGTTTATTTTTTATCGCAAGATAAAACACCAAAAGCGCAATAACAACACTAACGATAAGCCCCGTACGTGATGAAAGAATAAAGAAAGAAACTATTGATAGTGCCGCCGCTATATATAATGCAGTTCTGTTCCACAATTTAATTTCTTTTCCTTTAAAAATAATCCATGGCACTGTAGCCATAAAAATCATGCACCAACCCGCAACCTGAGTCGCTGCTATTCGTCCACCACCCCAAATGTCCTGCATGTAACGACCACTATCCAGCACTGCAGAGAAGGAAGAGATTATTCCATATACACCAAATCCAAATGCTCCGCTTAAAACGAGTTTAAATGTATCCTGATGCTTATTTTCTGCCAACAAATATGCAATCGCTCCGAAAGTATAAAAAGCCAAACATTCAATGATAAGTTCTGTTTTCGCCTCTCCATTAGTGAAATAAGCTAGCAACCAATAAATCACTAAAAATCCAAATGTAAACAGTGTTTGCCATGACGCATAGATTTTGTGCCGTATAATAATATAAGCAAAGCAAATCGCAATTACTGCGTATGAAATATAAAAATATCTATTAAATAAATTTAGTCCATATACAAATAAGATTACGCAGAATATAGCTTGCTCTATATTCCCTAAAATTGTTCTATTTTCATTTATTTCCATTTAGAAGTTTCCACCATCTTTCATTTTGCGAGCTTCTTGCATAATCTTTAATGTTTGTCTCCGTGCTCGTTTTCTTCACACGCGTTGCTAGTATATCCATAAAAGCATTTTCAACTTCTTCTGCTGTTGAGCAAACATAATTTCCTGAAATTTTTCCAACCATATCAGCAAATTGCGTCTTTCGTGGTCCAACAAACACAATCGGTTTCCCAAGGAAAATATAATCATAGATTTTTGTTCCTATCGCGTTCGCCCGGACATCTATGATCATGAGGACATCTGCATTCATTAAGTATTCCATTCCCTCTTTATAGGGAAGAAAACCAGTGTTTTTTATCAAATCAGATGAAATATTGCACGCCTCTAAAAGTCCGCTCGCTTCTGGTTCTCTTTCTCCAATTTGAAGCACCGATACCTTATCTGCAAATTTTCTAACTCCATTCAAAAAGACCTTTGAATACTGCTCTGTATAATAAAACAGCTTTCCAAAGACACCAATGACGACTTTACCCTGTTTGTTATAATCAGCTTTATGTAAATCGGTCAGCAATTCATCGTCGTATCCATTTGATATGGTATAAAACTTTCCTCGCTGACTGGGATAGTACTGTTCAAAATCTTGTTTCCACCCATCAGTAACTGTAACCACCGCACTAGCTTCTTTAACCGCAGCTCTTTCCTTTGGAAGTTCACGGATTTTTGTATACAATTTTTTGGGTGAAAAGAACTCTTTTGCTTCTCTGTAGTCAAAAATCCATGGATCTCGAAAATCAAGCACACATGGTATCTTTTTGTATTTAGATGCCTTGGCAATGCTGAATGTATAAAACGGCCCGCCGCTGACAATCACAGTATCATATTGTTCAGAATCCACTTCGTCGTTAAAAGCTTTCAAATATAGCTGTTCATTGTGAGCAAATTTTTCTGAGTATCTTCCGGTCTCCTGTGTGTCCACATAAATATACTTTGATACTGGAATTTCCACATTATCTTTTCGATTGGTTATTACCGTAATTGAAACATCTTTCTTAAGCAAATAGCGTGCAAGGCTACCCATTCTAACAGCTCCCACCCTTCTGTCAGGGGGAAATGCTGGTGCAACAATTAGCAATTTCATTTTTCTCTTTGACCTCCACAACACCATTTTTCTAGCACTTAACTGTTCGATTTAATCACTTTTGCTGGATTTCCACCAATAATGCTTCCTGCAGGGAAAGATTTTGTAACCACAGCTCCAGCGGCAACCACAGTATTATCTGCAATAGTTACGCCAGGCAAAATGATTACCCCCCCCCCCGATCCATACATTGTTTCCGATCGTGACGGGCTTAAACTCTTCGTACCCCTGCTTCCTAAATGGCACATCCGGCGTTATTTGATGTTTATGATTTCTCGTATAAATAAGGCAATACGGCCCCATCATAACATTATCACCAATGGTCACATGCTCTGGAACGTGTGCATTTACTCCAACTCCTGAATGATTGCCAATCTTCAATGTCGAAGAAACATCTGCTCCGTGTTCAAAATTAACGTCACTTCCGCAGCTCGATATATAGCCTTTGACCATTCGATATCTTATTTTCGACGCCATCTTACCGCCAATATGGTATGAAACCGGCAAGTGCTTTCCTATCAGCTCATATGCCACTCTACACGCTACTTTGCAGACATTCATACTATCTCCTCATATACAGCCATAAGCTGCTTTGCTATCGTTTCAGGGGAAAATCTTTTTCTTATTTGATCACTAATAGCAATTCCATTGTAGTCACGGATGTTTTTACACATATAGAGCATTGCATCCTCAGCCTGCTCTATGCTCCCTTTATCAATGAGAAGCCCATACTGTTCTTCCATAAATTCTTCTGGTCCACCACAGCGTGTTGCAATAACTGGAATTCCTGAAGCGAGTGCCTCTATATAGGCAACACCGAATGTTTCACTATTTGACAGTAAGATGAAGCAATCTGCTTTTCTTAAGGATAGAGCAACTTCACTGCGGTCTACAGCACCCCTGAGATGAACCTTATTTTGCAGTTCATTTTTCTCTATCAACTCTTTTGCAAGTGTCATTTTTGCGCCAGCTCCGTAAATATCAAGCTGCACATTTGTGTTTTTCTTGCACACATTTGCAAAAGCTGCTATCAAATCTTCCACTTTTTTGGGTTCTTCCAGCCGTCCCACGCTTATAAAATGAAAGCTATTGGACTCTTGTTTTTTCTGCTGTGGCACAAATAGTGCCGTATCCACAATATTATTAATTACTGTACATTTCACTCCTGTATTTTCATAAAGCCGCTTTGCTAAAGATTTACTAACAGCAATAACTTCTTTTGCTCTCCGATATCCAGCTGAAGCATATTTTAGGAGCTTTGGATCAACGACTTCTTTTTCCATGTCACTGGAATGCTCTGTTATCACAAGCGGAATTCCAGTAACTTTTGAAAGTTCGGCCGCCATGTATCCCTGTCTATGGAAATGTGCATGAATAATATCCGGGTATTCTGTTGAATCCTTGAACACTCTATTAAACAAATATTTCAATGCCACGCTTCCAACTGGACAGAAAATGTTAGGTGGAACATTTCCCAACGGAATACTAATTGTGTAGCATTCAATTCCATCATGCAGAGTTTTCACGACACCATATTTTCGCTTTCTTCTTATGGAGCGTAAATCAACCGCAAAGAATGTCACATCAATCCCCTGCTTGGTAAGAGCCTTTGCCTGATCAAGCTCAAATATTCCAAATGTCGGATTATCCGGCTGCGGAAGCCCTCTGCTAACAATTAATACTTTCATAGCTCACCAGTTATATTTTCTAAATATCGCTTCGCCACGTCAGACTCAGAAAAGCGTTTTGCCGTGGTCACTGCGTTTTGGGATAGTTTCTGCTTTTCCTCTTTTGTAAGACCATTGATTCTATTAAAAATATGTATCAGTTCTTGTTCATTGCCTTCCTCGCACAAGAACCCGTTTTCTCCATCTCTGATGATTCCATCAACACCACCAAATTTTGAAGCAATCACAATACACCCTTGAAGCATTGCCTCTAGGTACACTAGGCCAAAGGTCTCATGCTTACTAATCAAAACGAATACTTGACTTTCATGCATCCGTTTTTGCAACTCGTCACGGTCAATTCGGCCAAGCAGATGCATATATTTCTGTTGATTGTTGGTATCAATGTAATTTTGAAGTTTCGCTTTCATCGGGCCGTCACCAGCAACTACAAAATCGTAATCCGACCCATCAAACGCTTTTGCCGCGGCCGCCAATGCCACATCAAGCATCTTGTATTCGACAAGTCTTCCTGCTGAAATGATGCTTATTGGATTTTCAAAGGATTTTGTATTTTCCCCCTGCAACCTTTCGATGAATCTATCCGGTATTCCAGATGCTGCAACAAATGGCTCTTCCTTAAAATGTAAATATCCCTTTGCAGCTTCTACCGCAGACTGGGATCTAAATCCAATGTGATCAATTTGATCTATGTACTTCTGCACGCCAAATTTCTCACAGTTTTCTTTTCCATAATCCGCATGAAAAACGAATGCCGATTTTGCGTCATACCTCTTCGCGATCCGGGGCACTAACATAATTTGTGGGTTGACCCAATGGCCTGTCACCACATCCGGTACAAATCGGTTATTTTCAAGTACAGTTACAATTTCCTTAAGTTGTTTATCCAATGCCTCCTTCGAAAATTTTCCATGAGGCACATATTTTGTGATAGGAATATTCTCTACATGAACACCAAATTCATCGTATGCAAATCTCTTTGTCCACAATCTATCAGGCGTTCTTGATACATCAAAAGTTTTGGAGACAAGTCCTTTCACTTTATCTCCAACAGCATAATACGCCGCAGGGAATGTCGATGAATCAACAATCGCAATAACTCTATGTCCTTGCTTTACCCATTCCTTTGCAAAGTAACCGACTACCTTTGTTCTATCAGCATTCGTATCTTTTTCATACGGATACTCACTTGCTAAAATCAGGATATTCATTGATTCATTTTCCCCCACTCAACTACTGCCTATTTTTACATTAGCTTCAGTGCCACGCCATCATGCCTTTTAACTGCTACAGGATAGCACCAAAGCTCGTCTGTATTTCCCTTCGGAAACTGAATAGCTCCATATTGCATCAGCTTCATTGGCAGTGCATCCTTCTTGAATTTCTCTATTGTTTTGAAGTTCATTTCTTCATCGATTTCAACCAGATAAATCTCATCTGAAAGAATTCCTTCGCCGCGTTTAGATGATATCCATGAGGTCACTCCACGATTATTTTCATCCGGCTCTACCGTTGTTGAAAAATAGTACTTTCCCTGAAATTCTGTACCATAAATGCATGAGCCATTTAATGCACAGATTTTTTGAGGTTCACCTTTCCCATCAAACAGATACACATAATTTTTCTCATTTACAGCATCCGTCGCATACAGCAGTCCTTTCGGCGTATCAAACCCAATAACGGCTCTATACTGTTGCTTTCCAATTTCTACTGGCTCTACTTGATCAAATGGTACATTCGCTTTATAGATTCCTGCATCCTTTTCCTGATCTCCTGTGAAAATGTAGTATCCACCAGACCGTTTCGGGATAATATTGTGAATGTGCCTCACCTGACCGCTTTTAAAGCTATAGACGGTTTCCACCTTGTTTTCTTGGGTCAAGCCATATATATTAATAGAATCATGTTCAGCGTTTGAACCATAATCACCCCAAAGCGCAACCCATTTTCCACTCCCAGCACATATATTTAGAGGATCGGAAAAGCCTTCTTTGGACGAGGAAATATCCTCCACGACCTGTTTTTCCACATCTACGGCCTTTATTGCGCGATGGCCAACCAAAAGCATTTGACTTTCATTAATCGGCACGGCATATTTAGGCTCCGTTCGAAATAGTCTCGCCAACACTCGCAGGGACTCTTTTGCTGTGCTGGAGTATACTTGAATAACCTTTTCCGGTTGATTTTCTACTAATCTGTAGATATATCCCTTTCTGTAAAGATAGAGAGTCCCTTTTATATAACAGAGGGGTTTGTATCCCGGTAATTGTTGTACTGCCATTGATTATCCTCCAACTTAAATACATATCTCTACAGAAATTTTTCCGTTTCCTTCATATCTAACGGCTTCAAGCGAGACCAGTTCTCCTCCATATTCCGGCGCATATTGCTGACCTATCGTTTCAGAATTGCCATCAAAAGTCATGTCAATATCATTTATCGGATGAACAAAGGCGGTCAGCTTATTTCCACCAGACTCATCCGTTACCTTCAAGGTCTTTTCAAGTTGAATAGTTCTTTTTACCGTCTGTCCACGCTGATCCATTAATTCAATAACGATTGATTTTTCTGACACACTTACGACATTCACCTTACTACGTTTTGCCATACGAAACGCACCCCAACACTGGGACTGCTCCGTATCGTTAACCATCACCGTGTTGTGCGCCGCAGTACTGCGGAAGAAACTGCGCTCTTTGCACTGGTAAGCATATGTACCGCAGTTCACTATCACCGGCTTTCCAGTCTTGAATAATTCAAAGCTCATGGCATCGCAATGCGCGTGTCCGGGAATGTAGGCGGGCCCCGGTTGTCCCGCGTCAACTATGAGTTTCCAGTCGTTCTGTTTGAAAATGTAGAAGCCACTATCAATAAAACGAGATTTATACTCTGGAGTGATACCAAAGTGTTCCTTGCACGCAGAAACCAATGCTTGCAAACTTTTTGCTACATTGTCGCCTGCATCGTTGAAAAGCGGAATCCGATCTAATCCTTCCTCCAAAGACCACGCAACATCCAACATCGGCTGAAGATAGCCATTGACTTCGCAGTCATCCAATCCCTTGTCTTTCAGCGCAACCACAACTCTGACAACGCCTTCAAAAATCAACTTGTGATACATCGGGCTAAGTTCAAAGTGCATTCCATCCGGAAGTATTTCCTCTTTACACTCCGCCTTGAAAGCTTTAAGTGCAGTGTGTAAAACAGGCTCATCATTAAAAAACATCGCACATAGAACGAGTGCTTTCAGGTCCTCAAAATAGTGGTTGCCTAAGATATCCTTTTCCAAATGTCTGCTCAAGAATTCATACTGCTCGTGAATAGAGTTAATAAGCAAGCTCTGGAAATCGTCATCCAACTCAGTGTGAACCGCTGCATAGTATCCCAGCCAGTTGGTGAGTCTGAGGTCAATCGTGTAGGGAGACCATCCTTCTCCACCATCACCCTTTGGATTCTGATTAATCCACCCGCGAATAGTTTCGATAGATTTTTCTAAATACTTCTTATCGCTCGTTTTTCTGTATGCATCAACCAACGAAAAGAGAAATTCAAAGTAATGAAGATTGAAGTTCCACAAAGCAGACTTATCATCAAAGTGCCATTTGTCAATCCAATGGAACTCCTTTGACGAGTGCAAAAATGTTACAGTATCATTGATAAGTCCATCTGCCGGGAAGCGTTCCAGAAAAACAGGATCATAATCCAGCTCATCAACCGTCGCAATCGGTGCAACCTTACTCACATCACTTGTGACCTTACACCCAACGCTACAATCCAATTTCAGCATCTTTCGGATGCGAAAATAAACCTGACTCGGCTTCATTGATTTAACTGTATTGGCATAAAGTCCAAGTTTTGCAAGCATGGCTATTCTCCCTTTTACCGGTTTTTACATTTTGCAAAGCACATCTGCAATCCGCTCACAGGCATGTCCATCACCATACGGGTTGCTTGCTTTACTCATTGCCTCATACTCATCCTTATCGGACAGCAAGCGACTGAACTCTTTGTAAATGGTTTCTTCTTCCGTGCCGACCAGTTTCAATGTACCCGCTGCAATACCTTCCGGACGCTCCGTGGTATCACGCATAACCAGAACCGGTTTGCCCAAAGAAGGAGCTTCCTCCTGAATTCCACCGGAATCCGTCAGAATCAGATAACTACGGCTCAGGAAGTTGTGGAAGTCCAGAACATCCAACGGTTCGATGATATGGATACGATCATCGTCCCCCAGATACTCATTGGCGATCTCACGCACGACAGGGTTCATGTGAATCGGATAAATAGCCTTCACGTCCGGATGCTCATCCATTACACGGCGGATTGCCTTAAACATGTGGCGCATCGGCTCACCAAGATTCTCACGGCGGTGAGCTGTGATCATAATCAGGCGGCTACCATTTGCCCACTCCAGTTCAGGGTGCGTATAGCTCTCACGAACCGTAGTTTTCAGAGCATCGATTGCGGTATTGCCCGTAACATAAATGCTGTCCGGGTCCTTACCTTCTTTCAGCAGATTCTGCTTAGAAAGCTCCGTTGGCGCAAAATTGAACTTGCTGATAATGGAAACAGCTTGACGGTTGAACTCTTCCGGATAAGGGCTGTAGATGTTATAGGTGCGCAGACCTGCCTCAACATGGCCAACTGGAATCTGTAAGTAGAAACAGGCCAGTGCCGTCACAAAAGTCGTAGAGGTGTCGCCATGTACCAGCACCACATCGGGCTTTTCTTTTTCCAACACTTCCTTGATGCGGTTTAGAATATTGGTGGTCACATCAAACAGCGTCTGCTTGTCCTTCATGATGGACAAATCATAGTCCGGTGTAACATCGAACGCTTCAAGAACCATATCCAGCATCTGGCGATGCTGACCTGTCACGCAAACAACTGTCTGAAGTTCTTCGCGTTTCTTCAGTTCGTTAACAAGCGGGCACATTTTAATTGCTTCCGGTCGAGTACCGAAAACGAGCATTACTTTTTTCATATTTTAGTCTCCTTAAACGAAACTGCCGTGCGAAAGGCAAAAGCACTCCCGCACAGCAGTTCATCTTAGCTATTGGTGCTTTTTCCAATCAATACAGGGCATATTCTTTCCATAATCCTTCCTACGATCAAACAGCCCACTATTGAAATGGCTGCAACTACTGTCCCCGCGATAAATGAAACCGCCTCATTTTCTATTGAAACATGAAGAACAGAGCTTAATATGATTGAACAAAACATTATTGGAAATTTGTGCGCCACCAATATCACAAGCGTATTCTTCCCAATATACTCTACTGTACTGCACTTGATATCTGCCCACTGAACAAGTGAAATTATTCCTATACAAATACAGAATGTAGAGATCAAAAACAGAAGATAGTTGTTGTATGTATCTGACAGGTATCCGGGAGCACCATTGAATTTTCCCAATGCACTACCAGATAGTGAATGTAGTCTCAGCAGATAATAACTCAGCGTTCCAACACATACAGCAAGAAGTAGTATCACTTTCCCACTAATCTTATTGAATAGTTTGCTGATAGCACATGCTAAAATTTCTGTGACTACAATGAACGGTAAATACCACATTGGTGAATTCCAAACCATCAAACCACTTGATGTTGAACTACGTCCTAGGCTTCCATTACCATACAGGAGTCCAATTGCGTACCCCCCCCCGATTCTTATTGCAGAATTATTTCTACACATCAAAACGAGGTATACCACAATGCTTAAAGCACCCCAAATCAAATAAGGTACATATTCATGCAGCAATACTTTCTTTACATATCTTTTTCCGTCAGAAAGTGTATTGCGAGGTGAAAAAAGGAAGCCAGAGAGGACAACACAAAGTGGAACATGGAAAAGGTATAACCAATTATATATGGTTCCACCTTCCCCACCAGTTTGACCAAGCGAGTGTCCCAGAACAATTAGAATCATTGCTAGAGCACGAACTTGGTCAACCCATCTTTTCCTTGTTGCCATATACTCTCCTTTGCTTAAAACTTTCTCTTAAATGTGATACACGCCCGGAAGATCAATGACATTGTGGCAGTCCAGAACAACCTTGCCAGCCAGCTTGTCCACGTTCTCACGAATCTCGGTGTGCTTGACCATGATAACGACCATATCGACATCTGCGAGGAAAGCGTCAAGATCGTGATACTGGTTCTTGACCACATCCTTGGTAATGAACGGATCATAGACCTTCAGACCGGTTGCCAGATGGCGCTCCTGGCTCTCCAGCAGCTGCAGCGTCGGAGACTCACGCATATCATCGACATTCTCTTTATAGGTCAGACCATACAGACCGACACGGCTCACATCGGTCAGACTCTTTTCCTTCATGATCTCATAGATACGATTCAACACGAAATCAGGCATGCCATCGTTGGTCTTCATAGACTCGTCGATAACCTTTGCCAGAGAGGGATAGTCGCCAACGAGGAACCACGGATCAACGCTGATGCAGTGACCGCCAACACCAGGACCCGGCTGCAGGATATTTACTCGAGGATGCATATTGCAGATCTTGATGATCTCATAGACATCCATGTTGTCATGACGGCAGATCTTCGCCAGCTCATTTGCAAAGGCAATATTGACCGCACGGAAAGTGTTCTCAACGACCTTAGTCATTTCGGCAGTACGGATATCGGTAACAACAATCTCACCCTGGCAGAAAGAAGAATAGAGCTTCTTCACCTTCTCGCCGATGGCTTTATCATCTGCGCCAATGGTGCGGTTGTTGTGCAGCAGCTCGTAAACCATGTTTCCGGGAATGATACGTTCCGGGGCATGGACAAGGTTGATGTCCTCACCAATCTTAAAGCCATTTGCCTCAATCACAGGGCGGACATACTTGTCGATGGTTCCGGGAGAAACAGTAGACTCCACGACAACCGTTGCTCCCTTGGGACAGACACGCATGACATCCTTCACGGCCTCGACAACGTAGCAGGCATCAACTTTCTTGCTGAACTTGTCATACGGAGTAGGAACGGACACAATGTAGGTATCGGTAACCTGATACTCGGTGGTGAACTTCACACCGGCTGCCAAAGCATTCTGGAACAGTTCGTCCAGACCTTTTTCCTTAAAAGTGGTCTTGCCCGCATTCAAGGTTGCCACCAGTTCCTTATTGTAGTCAGTGCCGATAACTTCCACACCGTGGGAAGCCATCATCAAAGCAGTAGGCAGACCAATGTAACCCAGACCAATTACGTTAACCATTATTCTTTCCTCCATCATTAATTCAGCAATTCATGCAACTGCTTTTCAAAGGCAATCGCAATCTGTTGCCGCGAATATTTTTCATGCATCAATTTTCTTGCTTCAGCACGATGCTCACTGTATGTTGAATAGTTCTCGACCATTTTATCGAAAACTTCTGCAAGCTTCTCTGTGTGATCCGGAGAAACGCATCTGCCCATTTCAGACTCGTTTACGATATCACAGGAATCTCCTTCTGCAACAAGAAGTACCGGACAACCAATTCCGAGAGCTTCATAGACTTTTGTCGGGATGCTGTCCTTCATGTTGGAATTCTTCAGCGGGATAAAGCTCATTTTGGCATAAGACAGCAGCGTAAATACTTTCTCATGTGGTAGGATGCCACAGAAGTGGACATTGTCCAGCCCACGCTCTTTAGCTTGCTGTTCCAGCACATCTTTTTCTGCCCCCTTACCAAACAAAAGGAACTGAACTTCTTTGTGCTTAGACTGCTCTGCCATATCCAGTAAAGCTCCCAGTCCCTGCGCCAAACCGATATTGCCAACATAGACACAGGTGAACTTCTTATCCAGCTCATACTGGGCAATCAGTTTATTGTCAATGGAACTGTTCTCCACGCTCTCATCAAAGCCATTGCCGACCAGCTTCACCTTGTCGACATGATCCGGGCCGCCTTTTTTGCCACCCACAGAAATCACATGGCTTTTGATTTTTTCAACCTTACCAGGTGAAACTGTAGTCACCCAGTCAGAGTGCTTGTACATAAAGCGTGTGATTGATCTGAAAACCTTGCAGTAAATGCTGCCTTCTGCAAAGCTACCCATCTCAAGTGCGACATCCGGCCAGATGTCGCGTACATCATAAACAAGCTTTGCGCCTTTGCACTTAGCAATAATCCATCCGGGGATACTAACCAGCGGAGGCGGAGATGTGGTGATGACCACATCTACCTTGCCAGCTTTCAATGCTGTGAAAATGGATGTAAAACCAAAACTGAGATTATTGAGCATCCGCATTACAGTTGTCTTTTTCTTCATGCGAATTGCCGGAGAATACAAAATTTTTTCTCTTCTCGGCTCAATCTTACCGTTTCCCTTATTTGTAGAGCTGGCAATCACCACAACCTCATCGCCTTGATTGATAAAGGCATCTGCCATCGTGCGCATTCTATAAGAACACGCTTGGGCTGTGGGATAATACTCGTCCGTATGAATCAGTATCCTCATAAATCTGCAATCAACCTCTAAACTCTTTTATCTTCCCTATTAAAATAGCCACATCTGCAAAGCTATGTGCCACAGTTATGTAACCCTCTGCGCCACTCGCTCATCATTAAAACCCTTGTACTTATGCCCGATGGCACCTGAATCCACCCGCGCAACAGTAACCCCTGTTCATATTCCAGATGGCACCATCGTCACTGTGAAAGCCCATCTTTTTATGCCTGAAATCACTCATGTCACTATGGAAGCTCTCATGTTTATTCCCGACAGCACCCTGTCTTTTCACCGATAACCCTCATATTTATGCCTGATAGCATCTCCATGACCGGGTTAAAAGTTTTGATGATGTTGTCATCGAAACCCCTTGTTTATTCCTGACAGCACATTCCGGGAAAGTGTCAATTTTTAGCCCCAGAAAACAGTCAAAAACCTCGGTATTCAGTCGTTTTTGCCGCTCATAGCAGTTGTTTGACCCTCGGAAATTCCCTCGGTGCTTTCCGGCATAAACAGGATTCAAATTATTCCGCTTTCCAATTTTCATTGTAGGGAATATGAGATTTCAGCTCC